>Ga0155238_102_pt1 | contig 46370 bp, 53 predicted proteins | sample RifCSPhighO2_02_FD_106206 | JGI IMG/M metagenome (GOLD analysis project Ga0155238, IMG submission 106206) | Candidatus Uhrbacteria bacterium RIFCSPHIGHO2_02_FULL_47_44
AAGGGAAAAGTGAAAGAGTGATGGAGTGGAAGAGTGAGTGAAGGGGGATCTTTTTTTATTTTTATCGCTGTTGTCTCAAGTAATTCTCAACGGTCTCGACGATGACTTGCGTCTGTGGATCGATTTCGAGATTTACACGATCTCCAATTCCCTTCTCTCCAAATTTTGTGATTCGTAATGTCTCGGGAATAAACCAGACTTGAAATGTTCCGTTTATCTTGTCTGCATCGACAACCGTGAGTGATGCACCGTCGAGAGAAATAAATCCTTTCGAGAAAATAAATCGCATCCACTCGGGTGACACCTTGAACGTCACCGCTTTATTATTTTCTGTTTCGTTCACCGCAACAATCTCCGCCATGGTCGAGACATGCCCCGACATCACATGTCCACCAATTTCATCTCCTATGCGCGCCGAGCGTTCGATGTTTACGTGATCGTTTTCTTTGAGCGAACCGATCGTCGTTTTTCGCAACGTCTCTTCCATCGCATCGAACGAGACGCGTGTGCCATCGATCTGCGTCACCGTAAAACAAACGCCGTCGATCGCAACAGATGCGCCTGTCGAAAGGCCTTCGACAAGCTCAGGCGATAATTGAACAATAAACGATCGCAATCCTTCGCGATCCGCAATCGAAACAACGGGAAATTTGCCTTTGATGATTCCGGTGAACATAGTAAAGGTAGTAAAGCAGAAAACCGAAAAAGAAAAAAGACCCGAGGTTCGGGTCTAAGGATATCTGCAAAGCGAAAGGACGTGATCGACGATGTCTTTGACTTCTTCCGGATTCAGCTTGCTCCCCGCAACGTGCGGGCTTCCACCGATCGTGTCGGATCCACCCCAACGATCGAGCGTGCACCCTTCGGCCGCATTGAGCGCGTCCAGGATGGTAGGAACAGAGAATCGAACAAATGGAGCGGTGCGTGCAACCGTATATGTATAACGTCCATCTCCACGCTCTCGCACAGAAATGAACGCCCGAATACCGTCTGCCACCATCGCCGTACGGGCCTGAGCTCCTTCTTCATGCACCATGTACCAACCAATTCCACTGGAAATAATGTCGTACTTGGTCTGAAGCGGAATCGAAGATCCTTCTTCCTTCACGTACAAACAAATGCGCTGTTCGGTTTCTTGAATCATGGAAACAAATTCATTTCCATTCTTTCGATCAACCCCTCCAGACAATCGAAAATTCGTATACGGTTCAAAAACCCATGCGAGCTCTTGCAGATCCGGAAGATCGATCGGGAGTGGATAGGCACCACCGAAACAATCGAGCGTGTCCTCAAGCGACACAAGTCGATTGAGACGAGGATTGTATTCCCGTTCGATTTGCTCAGAATGTTTCACAAGGTGCCAAGAGGTACAAACATCTTGATCTCCATCAAGCACATACAATTCCGCACGCACTCCGCTTTCATCGCGAAAACATTGAAGCAATCCTGTCCGAATCGCGATGAGCAGCTGTCCGCACGTCGCGCGCGTGATGAGCCGATCGATTCGTTTTCCGGGAAAATCCCGTTTCGTTGAATCATTCTTGTTCAAACTGTGATGATCGAAGTTTGCGCGAGGTGCAGAGGCATCAAACAAAGAGACGTCGCTCACATATCCATCAAGAGCGATGGAGTATGGCGGAGTGCTCTCGCAAAACTGATCCCATGTGATCGGAAATGCTTCTGGATTCACATGCATAACAAGCGGCATGACTCCCTCTCACTTCGTAATTCAACGAAGAAGCAGATTTTGCTCTTGTCCTGTTTTTTTGTTAAAAAACACATTGGAAAAAGTCGCCATCTCCTCTATACTATAATCATCTATGACCCCATTCTTTTTTTCTTCTCTTATTTTGTTTCTTGTCTGGCTCCTATTTTTATTCGTCTCAAAAGAAACACGCAAAGAACAAACGATCATGAGTATCGTTGGACTCGTGCTCGCCCCTGCCCTTTTGCTCATTGCAGGTTCAAGTTATCGTGCGATTGTTCCCGATCAGCCGCTCACGTTTGGCATTGAAGATTTGTTGTTTAGTTTTTCCCTTTTTGGAATCGCGTCCATTATTTATCATGTGCTTCTCGGAAAGCATGTTCACACATTTAAAGGCGATCGTCTGCGCTTAAAAAATCCGGTCGCCCATTGGATGGCGCATCTGATTCTTGCGCTCGGCGCTTGGATCTGTCTGTCACTTGGAGCAATCGTTTTATTTTCAATCGCTCCGATTCAAGCCATCCTCTTTGGAGGTGCAATGATAGGCGTGTACATCATTGCAAGTCGAAACGATCTTCTTGTTGATGCGCTGCTTTCTGGACTCATGACCGCTGCCCTTATTTTCATCGTCGAACAATTATTTTTTATTCGATTGTTCCCAAACATCGCTACAAACTATTGGGAATGGGAAACCCTCTCAAAGTTTATCCTTGGTGGCATCCCGCTTGAAGAAATTTTATGGGCCGGTGTCGTCGGATTTACGATCGGTCCCATGTACGAATGGCTGAGACGATATTCGATAAAATAATCCACAAGATATCCCTGCCTGCCGGCAGGCAGGCATTGACAAACGCAAATTTTTTTGTTGAAATGAAGAGGTGAAGAAAAACATTTCGACATAAAATTTATGGACAACATCCTCAATACAAAACTTGATCGACTCGAACAAACTAATGTCCAAATTTTGGATGTTTTGCAATCCATGAAAACTGAAATGACCGGAATGAAGTCGGAGATCACTGGTATCAAATCAGAAATGACTGATTTTCGTTCTGAATTCAATGATTTTCGATCAGAAACAAATGAACAATTCAGTGAAATACAAGAACGATTTGAATTCATGGTTGAAACCGCGGTTACAAAAACAGAATTTGATCAAACCATCCACGACATTCGCTGTGAAATGGCGACCAAAGATCAGTTTATACATTTTACAGATCGACTGGACGCCAAATTCTTAGACCTGAAGCACGACATCATTGCAGGAATTCGCGCGTCAGACAAAAAATTCCTCAAATTCGCCATTTAAAAACCTCGGGGTAATCTCGAGGTTTTGAAATGAAAAAAGAACTGATGTGTTCAGTTCTTGGTGAAGCCGGTGTAATTTCCTTCGTCGTCATGACTGTTTCGTCGAAACCACGCGTAGTAGATTTCTGCGGGGGTTTTTGCCCGCGCAAGTTTCGGTGGCGCAGGAATGATCGTCGCCATCACATCAGAAAGAAGTTGAACCAATTCCGCATCCGGTTCTACTGAACGGAATCCTCTCAAAAGCAAGTGGTGATTCAACGCGCAGTCAAAAAATCGAGCGGGGTATTTTTTGGCGATGCGCATGAATTTTTTACGCACACGAATCCAATCCAAATTTTTCCACGTGCGATTTGCTCGACGATAATCCAAATCCGCAATCACTCGTTCCATTTCACGTTCAACCTTCAACTTCTGATGAAGAATACTATACGCGGTAAAAATCTTTGGTGTGTTGTATCCTTGTCGCATGGCGAAACGATATAAACGCAAAACTTTCTGATCGTAATTATTCTGCATGCTAAACGTTTCCGACAAGACTTCATGCTTTTCACCAAGCAAAGCATGAATCAAATCGAGTGCTTGCCATCCACAGGCTTCGATTTCTTCAAACAAGATCGTAAGACTCGATGGTTTATTTTTCTGAGCCCATGCAAGCAATTCGGCAAACTCTGGTTTTTTTCGCCACATGTGCGAGAGACTCATGAACGAACAGTCTTCACTGAACGTTCGAAGAATTGTTCGAAACGTTTCGCTCGTCAAAGGTGCGTTCATAGGAACCTCCGTACGTGCGACTGTATCATGAAGCGCATGAGCCGTCAAAAAAAAGAACCCGAGAGTGAACCTCTCGGGTTTAGTTTCGTGGTTTTGGGTGTTTTCCTGGTGGCCAACCAACATGATTTCCTCGCGCGTGTGCCTCGACGTACCAAGGAAGTGGTTTCACGGCGAAGACGGATTCATGACAGACAGGACAGTTCGCGTAGAATCGAAAAGGTTGGTATTTCTCACGCAGAATGTCTGGTATCTCTACGAGAAGCCGCGAAGTGCATTTTTTGCATACCACTTCTTCTGTCCAAGTCATGTCAGGATACTCGAGCACTTTCATGCGCAATCTCCTCTTTCATTTTTTCGAGCGCGAGCCAGTGATCGAACCCGATCTCCGACTCGACAAGCGAATCGATTGATCGAATCACAATCTCTCTCGCATCACTCTCGGCGCGACACGTCTCAACCAATGTCCGATCAACAAGGTCGATCCAGAACACATAGGAAACGCGACGGCCAGGACGAGGATCGCGATCGATCGCATTAAGGACGAGGAGCGGCGAGAGGTCTTTCGAAGAAACGGTCAGTCGTGTTTCTTCTTCAAGCTCCCGCGCCGCCGCCTCACAGAGTTCTTCTCCGTCTTCAACGTGTCCGCCCGGCATCACAAGTCTGTCTTCGAATGGGTGCTTTGCACGGCGAATGAGAAGAACGTCTTTTTGTGCGATCGTGACCAGAATGTCGACGGTGAGAATCATAAAGATCCTTTTACGCGCGGAATGTCCGAAGGATTCAGATCAACCTTGATGAGATTCCTGTGCGAACATTCAGAACAGATGAAAAAGATTTCGGTAAACGTTTGGGAACAACTCACAAAATCTTCATCCTCACCGACATACGTCAAACGCTTCAGATCGGAAAACTCGACCAGGAGTCTTGAGCCACACCCCTTACAAACACATTCAGACTTCCATAACTTGGAGCCTTTCTTGAGCAACTTCACGACACCCTCCGACGATCTGGAATCAGGCTGTAACCCGGTCCACGGTAATCAATATCCGTTTGAATATGGCATTCGGGACATTGAAATGTCACGTATGTTTCACGACTGCCGTCATAAGACTCATGATATGTCTTGTAGAGATCCGAGAACTCAACAAGCAGCTTCGCACGGCACCCGCCGCCACCATTGCCCTTGCCCGTACACTCGAACTCCGAAGCCCAACCGCTTTGCGGCCGGCCCTTTCGCAAAACTTTCATGATTCACCTCTGTTGTAAGGAACAATTCCGTGTGGGCGACCGCGTTCGATCACTCACAACGACAGAATAATCGAGGTGAACGCTTTACGCGATAAAAATTCGCAGTTTTATTTTGTATTCAACAAAATTTTGCTAAATTGGTTGACGAAGATGCAAAAATTTGTTACGATTTTTTTCGTAATTAGTATTTTCATATGCCAAACACATTCACTTCCAAACAAAAACAAGAAATCACCGAGGTTCTTACCAGCTTTGGATTCAATCCAAAAGATGAGTATGTTTACCTTGCGCTCCTCGAGATGGGTTCCACGACACTCACTCCCCTTTCTCGAAAACTCTCCCTGCCTGTCACTACAATCCAGTCCACAATGCAGCGCCTCGTAAAGAAAGGCGTAGTTGATGTCACAAAAAATAAATCACGCAGCGTGTTTCAAGCACACCACCCAGACGTCTTCAAAACGCTTCTGACCGAACAGGCCAAATCTGTTGCGGGAATTTTACCCCTCCTTGCATCACTCAAAACAGAAACGCTCGAACAGGCTCGCATTAAGATTTTCGAGCGCGAACGTGTGACGGATATTCTCAATGAATCCTTGAACGCAAAATCGAAAATCGTTTATGAGATTGTCTCGGCAAAAGAATTTCAAGATGTTATTGGAGAAAAATTCCATTATTCGAAGCGACGTGTACAAAAAGGAATTAAATTGAAAAGTTTGCGTGTGCGATCACAGGAAATTAAACAGTACAGCTCCGCAACGCATGCTCGAGAATTACGTGAAGCTCGATTTCTTCCCGCCGACCTCTCATTCCAAGCCTCAATCCTCTTCTGGGACGACACGGTCGCCATTTTCTCGACTAAATCCGAAGGCTCGCACGTGATGATCACAAGCAAAACCATTCGCGAGATGATCGAACAAATCTTCGAACTGCTTTGGTCGGTTTCGGGAAAGATGGAAACGCTGGCGCAAGAGAAAAAAAACGGGTAAAATAGAGTTATCTATGTCACCGCTTCGTGAGCACATCCAAAATGATTTCACCGATGCTTCTTGGTTTGCCCAAAATGAAGGCCAGCTTTCGGTTGATGTGATGGAAACTGCGCGCGAAATTGTTGTGCGATCCGCAATTGCAGGCGTAAACGCAGAAGATCTTGACATTACGCTTCACGAAGATACACTCACCATCCGCGGGACGCGTGCACATGAAATTTCGGAATTCGCACGCGGAAAAACACACGTGCAAGAATGTCACTGGGGTGCGTTTTCGCGCTCCATCATTCTCCCGAGTCACGTGGATCCAAATTCCGTCGACGCCGTTCTGAAAAAAGGCGTCCTCCTCATCCGCCTCAAAAAAATAGAACAAGATAAACCAATAAGCATTTTAGATTTGGATGATTTATAACTATGAACGAGGAACAAAAACAAAGACACTTCTTGAAATACGTCGCGGGTGGAGTTGCGGCGAGTGTTCTTATCCTTACCGGACTCGGCTGGGGAGCATGGACGTATGCGGAAAAATATAACGGAGTGATTGCTCCGAATGTTTTTATTGGCGCGCTTGATATTGGACGCAAAACTCCTGAACAAGCCAGAGAAATTTTGCAAAAACGCACAGATGAGTTGCTCACTCACGGCGTCAATATACGCTTTAATGGCGAAACAAAAAATCTTCCTCTTTCAACCTTGATTGGTTCTGATCTTATCGAGTACGTGAATTTCGATTTAGACCAAACACTTAAGACAACCGAATTTGTTCGTCATGATGCAAACCCTATTATCAACACGAGTAAAATTTTGTACGCACTCATCCGTCCATTCCGTACTGCCATGCGTTTTACGATTCAAACACGGGAATTGAATCAATCTCTGCATGCGCTTTTTGCCTCAGAAGAACACCTTGCTTCCGAAACATCCTTTCTCATCAAACCCGCAGGAACGGATTGGGATATTGATGTAAAACCTGGAGTCTCTGGTGATCAGATGGATGAGGAAATCTTTGCAAAATCCCTCTCAAAAGCATTTGAAACACTCAGTACGGATCCCGTTGATCTCATTCGCACCGAGCGTAAACCGCTCGTGTCCGAAGAAGTCGCGCGACAAGAAGTTCCCATCGTACGCGCTATTTTAATGGCAGCTCCCTATCGCCTTGTCTATAAACAGGAAGACGGAACGGTGGACTCATGGAAATTAAGCGCCCACGTTCTTGCGACCTTATTGATTCCAACACCAGAAGGAACAGTGAGCATGGACAAGGTTGCATTCAACAAATTCCTTGAGCCCATCATGAAAGACGTAAACGTCCCTGCACAAAATGCCCGATTTGAAATCAAAGGAAGTCGCGCAGAAAAATTTGCGGAAAGCAAAGATGGACACATCATTGATCAAGACAAACTTTTTCAAGACACCCTTGCACAAATCACCCAAGGATCCACAAACCCCATTGAAATCGCAACCATCATAGAAAAACCAAGTGTAAAAACCGCGGATGTTAACAATATTGGCATCACAGAAATTCTTGGGTACGGAATATCCAATTATAAAAACAGCCCAAAGAACCGAAAACTAAATATTCAAAATGGTGTCAATCTCTTAAATGGATTATTGATTGCTCCAGGAGAAACATTTTCCCTTCTTGATTCCCTCAAGCCTTTCACGCTTGCAAATGGATATTTTCCAGAACTCGTAATCAAAGGAACAAAAATTGAACCGGATATTGGCGGGGGTCTTTGTCAGATTGGAACCACTACCTTTCGAGCCGCCATGCATTCCGGGCTCCCGATTGTCACACGACAAAACCACTCGCTCGTTGTTTCCTACTACAACGACCCTGCAAACAACAACCCAGGAACAGATGCCACCATCTTCAACCCGGCACCAGACTTTAAATTCACAAACAACACAGAACAGTACATTCTCTTCCAGGCAGAAAATATCATCGCAAAACAAGAATTAAAATTCACATTCTGGGGTACATCTGACGGAAGAAAAGGTTCTTATACACCCCCTGTTGTCACACGATGGATTCCTTACGGAGAAAAAATCGTGCAAACTTCAACAAACTTAAAACCAGGAGAAGAAAAATGTCAGGAAGCACACAAGGGGGCAGATGCATCTTTTACCTATACAATAGAAAATCCGGACGGAACAAAGATCGACAAAATCTTTGCTTCACACTATCGCCCGCTTCCAAAAATTTGTTTAGTTGGAATAGATCCTCTAATAGCAATCACGAATCCAGAAACACCAACCCCTTAACCTATCCACAGAATTTCTTGCATGAAATTTCAAGACGAGTAAGATCAATTCAGGAACAAAAAAATCGCGCGCATGATGCGAACGATCTTTTTCAGAAAACTTCTCGTGACTAAGCTGCAGGCAAGAAATTTCACAAATGGATAGATCGAGTCTTGCGACCTGATGTAACCATTTTTTGAAATCCCATGCTTGTCGTGCCTGCAGGTCAGTCGCGATAAGGTACCACCATAATGAAACGAGTCAGTTACAGGGAAATCAGTGCTTCCATAGCGGAAGAGAGGAGTTTATCAGTGTGGGCACCTCCTGTCAAGCATTAGTGTACTCTATTTTGTAAGCCAGATGCTGACACAGAAATGCAGAATCGAGCCAAATCAAAAGAAAAACCCAAAAAACTTGTTTCCTTTCTCTGAAACTGATTTAAAAACGAGCCAATCTCCGGCTCGTTTTTTGACCTCTTTATTTTATCACCTTATCGACTAATCCGTAAGCGAGCGCCTCGGATGGATCAAGAAAATAGTCCCGTTCGGTGTCTTGTTCGACTTGAGATTTCTTTTTTCCGGTGTGCTTGGAAAGAATCGTATTCAACTGATCTTTAGTCTTCATGATGCGTTCCGCGTGGATTTTAATGTCCGTTGCTTGCCCAGAAACTCCACCCAAAACTTGATGAATCATGACTTCTGAGTTTGGTAGACAAAAGCGCTTTCCCTTTGCACCGGATGCGAGAAGTACGGCCGCCATGGACGCCGCCATTCCAACGCAGATGGTCGAGACATCTGGTTTCACGTACTGCATCGCATCATAAATCGCGAGCCCTGACGTAACGGATCCACCTGGAGAGTTAATGTAAAGTTTGATCTCTTTGGTCTTGTCTTGGCTCTCAAGAAACAAAAGCTGTGCAATAACCAAGTTTGCAACTGTGTCATCAATCTCGGTTCCAAGAAAAATAATGCGATCCTTGAGCAAACGCGAATAAATATCATACGCACGCTCCCCCATGCTGTTTTTTTCAATAACCGTTGGAATGAGGTAGTTGTCCTCGATGGTCTGGAATTTGGAAGTGATTTTGTGATTCATAGTAGGTGGATAGTAACATTGGTTTGAAAAGTCGGAAAGGTCGGAAATGTTTGAAAGGTTATACCCGAAAGAATTCTTCAAATCGTAATGCATGCGCGATCGGATGTGTTTCGTTGTTTCTCGAGACACACCACACAGTATCCTTTTCGACGATGCACGCGTTTACGAGGGTGAAGCCCGCCGCTTTTGCATGCCCTCCCCCGCCGTGTGCGCTTGCGATCTTCGAGACATCTTGCGTGCGTGAGCGTCCAGAAACTTTCACTCCGCCTTCTTTGGTTTCTCGCAGCACAAACAAGGTATCTGTATCCGCAACAAGATTCAAAAAGTTCGAGAGGCCGTCAATTTCATCGTCGGTCACTTGATGCGTCTCGATGTCTTTGCGCGTAAGCACGGTTGTCATGACGCGAATCTCGGGGTGGTCGGTTAAACGCTCGAGTGCGGCGCCCCAGACTTTGAGCGCGCCGACAGAACGATTTTGAAACATGGTGCGGATAACATCTTGCACGCGGGCGCCGTGCAGAATCAAGTGCGAGGCTGTGTCGAGAGCCCGCTCGTTCGTTGCGGAGTTTGAAAACATGTTTGTGTCGAAACACAAACCTGCAAGAAGACAGGTCGAAACGTGCTTCGTGATCACCACATGATTCGCTTCGAGAAATCGAAACACAACCTCGGCCGTCGCGGGTGCGTCGACCAAAACTTGATTCACGTGTCCATAGCGAGGATTCGTTTTGTGGTGATCCATGTTGATGACCGTCGGGTTTCCATCAATACGTTCAACAAGACTCTCGACGAAAGCCGCTTCCGAACAATCAAACACCACCACAAGGTCTATCGTCGAATCATCGAAGATCGTTGCATTTGTTGAACAGACATGAACGTCTGGTAAAAATCGATATTGTTCTGGCACCGCTTCTGCCACATAGACTCTCGAAGACTTCCCATGCTCACGCAAAAAATGATACATCGCCATCACAGAACCAAGAGAATCGCCGTCGAGACGAACGTCCGAAACAAGCACAGGGTTCTGCGCGGAGAGAAGAAGATCGTGAATACGTTTGTGGGTCAATAACTCCATAGGAATTCCATACACTATCCAATCCTGAGCCGCTGGTCAACCATGCTATAATTATTTCCGACTAATATCTCCAATTCGCGCGAGGTCAGGGGACCCCGCCTATAACGTATGTACCTGTCGAAACTCTCCGTCCAAGGATTCAAAACCTTTGCAAAAAAAACCTCGCTATCCTTTCTTCCTCCAGCCGCGGATCGCTATCCTTTAACATCGATCGTTGGTCCAAACGGTTCGGGGAAATCCAACCTTGCGGACGCCATTCGCTGGGTCTTGGGTGAGCAAAGCATGAAACTTCTTCGCGGAAAAAAATCCGAGGATGTGATTTTTTCTGGCTCGGAAGGTCGAGGTCGAAGTGGCTTCGCGGAAGTTTCGATCACACTCGACAACTCGGACAAGATGATGCCAATCGATTATTCGGAGGTCACCATCACCCGACGCCTCTATCGTGACGGAAACTCGGAATATCTTTTAAACGACGGAAGTGCCCGCCTCGCGGACATTCAACTCCTCCTCGCACAAGCAAACGTTGGTCAACGTTCCTACTCTGTGATCGGCCAAGGGATGATCGATCACATTCTCGTGTCGACTCCCGAAGAACGCAAAAGTTTCTTCGACGATGCGACGGGAGTAAAGCCGCTTCAGCTCAAACGCCATGAAGCGATTTTGAAATTGAAGCGCACACTCGAAAATTTAACGGACGTAGAAATGCTCGTACAGGAAATTGAACCGCGCCTCCGTTCGCTCAAGCGACAAGTTTCGAGACTCTCGGAACGTGAGGAGGTCGAAAGAGAGTTGCGCGGAATGGAAACGTCGTACTACGGAACACTTTGGTGGAAATTGATCGACGAACTCGCAGGCATCAAATCACAGTTCACAGAAATCGATGCGCGCATTCTCGAGAAGCGCTCCGAACTCGAGGTGATCGAGACTCGAACGAAAGCGGTTGAGAATTCGGAGACGGGAGAAGATGCAGGACTCGCAGCTTTGCAAAAAGTGTACCGCGAGAAACAACGTGAGCGTGACGCGTGTCGTCAGGCGCAGTTTCAGGTTGAAAAAGAAATCGAACTGACAAAGGTGCGCGCGCAATCAAACTGGGCGCCACTTCCCTTGTTGAAGATTGTCGAGGAAATCGACGGACTGGATGTCCTTCTTAAGAATTTAAAATCACTGAAAGATATCGACGCACTTCACACCGCAATCGACGGCGTGCTCGACAAAGTCGTCGGACTCAACAAACGTTTGCGCAAACCAAATCCGGAAGACATCAAACCAGATCCTGCGCTCCTCGAGAAAAAAGCTTCGCTCGCGATTGAGGAACAACGCATCAAAGCAGAACTCGTCGAGCAAGAGCGCGAGATCGATGCGTACGCACAAAAAGAAAAAGAAGTGCGCACCGAGCTCATCGATATGCAACGCGAGTTGCGCGAGAAGCAAACGCAAATTCACTTGCTCGAAAATCAACGCAACTCGATCCAAATCGAAGCAGCGCGCATTGATGAACGACAAAAAAATTTGAATCGTGAAATGGATGAAGCGATGGGGAATTTTGCTGTGAAAGCCAGGACAAACAGGCAGACACTGGCGGGGTCTGGGGACCCCACCCATAACAAGATAGATACCGATGTGCTCTACCCTGAAATTCAGCGCTTGCGATACAAAATCGAACTCATCGGCGGAATCGATCCGGAGATTGTGGTCGAGTTTGAAGATACGAAGAAACGTTTCGAGTTCCTCGATGAGCAGTTAAAAGATTTACGAAGTGCGATCAACGCGACAGAGAAGATTGTCATCGAACTCGACGAAGATATTGCTACGCAATCCAAAAAAGTCTTTGCTCTGATCAACAAAGAGTTCGAAAAATATTTCAAAATTCTGTTCAACGGTGGATCCTGTTCGCTCATCAAATTATCGAAAGAAGATTTGAAAGCCGATGAGGAGACGGAAGTCACACCGGAACGCGTCTTCGAAGACACGGGCGAAGCGGAGCGTGATAAAACGGATGCGATCCGCGAACGCATCGCTGCGTACGACGACGGCGTCGTCGGAATTGATATTCAAGCAACGCCACCTGGAAAAAAATTAAAATCGTTGAACTTGCTCTCTGGTGGAGAACGCGCACTTACCTCGATCGCTCTTCTCTCCGCGATCATGGCCGTGAATCCAGCGCCGTTCGTGGTGCTCGACGAGGTTGACGCGGCGCTCGACGAATCAAACACGCTTCGATTTGCATCTATCCTCGATGACTTGTCGAAGAACTCACAGTTCATTGTTGTGACTCACAACCGTGCAACCATGGAAAAGGCGGACATCTTGTACGGCGTGACAATGGGAGATGACGGCATCAGTAATTTGTTGAGCGTGAAGCTCGAAGAGATGGCGAGTGGCGGAACGGCGAGACGGTAAGAACCCCTCCCGGCCTCCCCTTGGCAGGGGAGGTAAACGTTTTCCGAAACGTTACAGAGCTCGTTCACCCCTCCTGCCAAGGAGGGGCTGGGGGAGGTTCAGAGCGCGTTACCACAAAAAAAAGACCAGACATTTTACGTCTGGTAAGAAAAATTATTCATGCCTCTGCTCTTCCTCTTTGATTCGCCCATAAAGCGAACCTACGACGTAGTGCTCGCGATGGCCGTGTTGCGGCTGCGCGTAGAAGCTGAACAGTTTGCCGTTGCCGAGGCGGTAGTCGTAATAGGTGAACGACCAGTCGCTCTTTGCGTACTGGGAGAGAAACGTGAATTGAAGCACGAGGAACTCGCGCATCGCATAAGACGCGTAGCCGAGGTTATCGGCGAGTACGTAGATCCAGAGCGTGGTTGCGTGTTCTGGAATCACGTCCGTCATCGCTGCGACAACCGTACCCAGGCAACAAGCGTTGTAGAGCACGACGCCGAGCGCGTAGAACGGCAGACGTAACAGAACGGCAATGAACGTCACGACATCGAGCACGATGTTCGACTTCCGAACCGGATGCTCACACGCTCGAGCGTGATGCACTTGCGCACAGATGTGGTTCAGGAAGAACGTGAGAACGAGATAGCCGAGAAGAAACCAATACATGTCAGACCTCCAGTTGGTGAACGTTACTTGCTCAACTTCTGCACCTTTTCGAATACGGCACACGAGATGTCGAACCGGGTTGAGGAAGTTGAATCGGGATATTCCACTGCCCAGCAAATGGGCGGAATCTCAGGATGATCCACAATGATGTATTCGCACCATTGCGAATTATCGCGGTTCCCGGTCTCCTTGAAGTTGAGAGGCTTGAAGCAAGTCGTCTGCGCAATGTACGCAGGTTTTCCCGCAGACTCTTCCACAGGCCTTTTGCAGCCGACTATGAAAAGACCCATCAAGAGTCCGCACATGATGTACCGAATGAGATCCCAAACGTTTGGAACGGGCATATCCTACCTCCTGTTTCTTCCGCAGATCTCCGCATCGCCTATCGATGCGAGTCTCTGGAAAAGGGCGATGAGACATCGCCAGGGAATGTGAACCGCTACGCAACCGCATCAACTCCAATGATGAGGATGGGGGTTGTTTGAAAGCGGATCTGGAAGTGAGGGTGTGTATGACGAGTACATGTCTTGTGTTGCGTCATCGCCAAGTTCTGGATTCAAGATCCGAGAAACGAACCAGCTGGACCAAACGTAACTTGTGAGCGAGATCACGGGCAACACTTCGTTGTAGTGATCAATGGCGAGAGCCACTGTTAGGGCAAACGCACATTTGTGAAAGAACGAGGAATAAACAAACGCCTTCCACTCTTTGATGAAAAACGCCCGAAGTCGATCATTGTTTTGCCATTCGTCGACAAACAACGAAAGACCCGAAAGGGCGGTCAGGCTGAAGAAAAACCAGAAGGTCATTCCCATGTATAAACCTCCTTACGAGAAACGTTCGCAGATCACCACATCAACCTGTTCGATGCGAGTCTCTGGAAAAGGTTCGACCGGCTCCGGAATTTCCGAAGCAGGTCGAACAAGTTGAGGTCTACGATTTTACTTGAGCTTCGTCGCGTGATTGTTTCATCAACCATCGCCAAAAGTGACGCGCCTGTTTGAACAAATCCCAAAGGATCCAAGCGGTAATTGCGGTTGAGATCCACATCCACAGCGTCAAATTTTCCTCTGTGATGTTCACCGAACCGAACAAGAAGTTGATGCTCACCACCTGGTTGGTTCCACCAAACACGACAACCAGTTTGGCAGCCCAAAGATCGATGGTCGTATTGCCCGTGATGTAGAGACACACCAGATCGAACAAAAAGAAAAACAACATGCCTATCTCCAAGCCGACACGTTTTAGTGTGGGCAATTGAATGTGCAGACACCAGAACACTTTCGCAGATCACCGCATCGCCTGTCGATGCGAGTCTCTGGAAAAGCCACGTCGTTTCGAGACGACGTGGAAAGTTGTGAAAAGAACGAATCTCAGTTCACCAGGAACCCGTCCTGATGTGAACCGAGCAAACTGCGTAACAAGAAGTAAAGCGCTTGGAGCTCAAGGTTGCGAGCCTTTTCCTTTTTCAGAAGTGCCGCAATCGCTTGCCCCTCCGTATCGCCGAATCCGGCGAGTTCAGGTTTGTTTTCGAAGGACGCGCGAACGATGTGTCCGTTGATCAGTCGAAACTGAATCTGCATGTTCCTCCTGTATTCAAACTACTTGAGTGCGTTTGCGAGCAGACAGAATGCGATGAGCAAGCCCACCACAACTTCCGCCGGATGCGTGACCACATACGCGACACCATGCCACGTTTTGATCATGCCAGGCCACATCCACATTCCCACATGCGCCGTGATGAAGAGCATCACGAGCACAAGCAAGAAGAAACACGCAGCGGGAAACCATTTGATGACAGTCTCCACGGAACTCCTTGTTTTACGCCGCACGCTTACGAAGCATGCTGCTCATTCGAACCGTGCGCGGCCTGTCCGCGTCGAAGAGCACATCGGTCCACGGACTTTCCGGAACCTGCGAGCTTGCGCCGGCCGTGATCATCGTGATCTCGACCGACATCTTCACACCACCATCCGAAAGCGGTTCGAGCCGGTTGAGCACTTCGCACTCGATGCGCCGCGAGTTGTTGGCGTTCCGAAACAAGATCTTGAAGTGAGTCTTGCGCCAATCCAGGTGCGTATCGACGATCCACCGCTTCAGTTCCTCACGCCCCACAAGCCCGCGCGCGACAATCGTCTCGAACGCAGCCATCGCCGCTTTGTCTTGCATGGTCATCATCTTCCTCTCCAAGCCGACGCATTCCTGCGCGGGCACTATTACCTTTCGCAGATCCCTCGATCGACCTTCGATCGGGATCTCTGGAAAAGGTTCGACCAACTTCTGAAACTTCCAGGAAGCGGGTCGAACAGATTATTGACCGAGCGCAGAACTCTTGTTGCGCCGTTCACTCGAAAGGACAGCTTCAGCCTTCCGGGTCAGCGCATCCAAGTTCGTGTTGGTTAGGAAAACAAACGATCCCGGAATCCGCGAGCGGCCGTCTTCGAGCTTCATCTCAAACTCAGGTTCGTTCCAACCGCTAAAGAGCACCCGCACCTGATCAATGTCGGAACAGCCCTTCACATAGCTGCGCTGTCGGTGAGGTTTCGACGAGGAGTCGAAGTGATCGAACGGATTGTTGGCCCGATCCGAAATACGGACGTACTGAATCCTGCCGCCGAACATGAAATTGACGATCGCCAGCCACCCGACCGTCGTCTGCTCGCGCAAACGCTCATTGAGTTGGTCAAGGTGATCTTTTGTGGTCTCGATCTCATGTTCCAGTTGAACCACAACCGCCGACGTTGCCGTTGAACCCATGGGACACCCTCCTTTGTTGAACAAAACATTCTCAGATCCCTCGATCGACCTTCGATCGGGATCTCTGGAAAAGGTTCGACCGACTTCTGGAACTTCCAGGAAGCGGGTCGAACAGTTGATGAAGGAGCTTACAGTTGCAGCATGGCTGCACAGTAGGCCGGCTTGCTCTTGTTGTAGTCGCCGCCGTAAATCGGTCCTTTGACGACCTCGAGATCATTTGCTGCGAGCACTTCAAGCTTGCTGCCCACCTCCTTCCAGACGCCGCCCGAGATGAGGTACACCTTCGGAAGCTCCTTCGAGAGCGCGAATGAAATCGTATCGACGACGTTCCCCGAACACAGATACCAGTAACCCGGATATCCGAACACGTTGAACGCGACGTGCGACGACTGCTTTTCCAGATCCGTCGCCGTGTAATTGTATTGCGGGAAACTTTTCACTTCCCACGTGTTGTCGAAGAACACTTTCGAGCTGAACTGCAACTCGACCGCACTCTTTCCGAACTTGAAATACGCGTTGGCGGTGTACGGACTGTTTTCCGCTCCGCCCCAGACCAGAACCAGCTTGTAACTGTCCTTGGTCAGACCTTGGAATGTCGGGCAGTTGTCGAGACCGGGATGGATCAACGCGTCGTTGTCGTCGCAGTCATTCAGAGCCATGTAACTGTCCTTGTCATTGTCTTCTTCGGATGGATCGACTTTCAGCGCGCAGCCTTCGTCGATCTTTCCGTCGCAGTTGTTGTCGATGTCATCGCAGAGCTCCGGCGAATCCAGAGTTGCATATGCCGTCGACGGGGTTCCGACCGTGCAGGACAACTGCGCGATTTCTCCTTTCTTGTTGCAAACCACGACGCCCGGGCCAAGACCGCACTGATTCAGGCCGAAGCACTGCTTGCCAAGGTCAGACGTGTAGTCTTCATCCGTCTCCCCGTCGCAATCGTTGTCCTTGCCGTCGCACAGTTCGACAGTCGCAAGAGATTCACTTCCCTTCACGTCCGTCGAACATTCCCATTCGCCGTCAGCACACTCGAGTACGCCGTTTTCCGCACATGCGCCGAACGCGCCACTGCACGGAGTTCCGATCATGCCGAACGTACCGCCGCACTGAACTTCGACGGGCGGTTCGCGAGCGGGCGGAGCTTCCGTTGTCGCCGTCGGCTCGTGAGCCGGCGGGGTTTCAAGAGGCGTCTCACCTTGCACGCACGTGTCCTTCCACTTGTCGCCGTCCGTATCGATGCAGATCTCTTGCGAGCTGCAGAGCGTACAGTTGCTGATGCAAGAATCGCCGTGCTGGAACGCGCCGACCGACGCACAGTCGAGTTTGATCTCGATCTGAGTCGGATCGACCGCACTGCAACTCACCGCGGTTTCCGCCTTCGGTACCTCGACCACCTCGGTCGGGTACACATTGGTCGTCTCGCACGCCGCGAGCAGGAACAAGGACACCAGAAACGAAATTCCGTACTTCATGGAAAACACCTCCGCGGGGTCAAGGGACCCCGCCTATAACAGGAACCCAGAAACTTTCTCAGATCACTCAATCACTTTGATTGATGTCTCTGAAAAAGGTTCGACCAGCTTCGGAATTTCCGAAGTTGGTCGAACGAGTTGAAAGGAACTAAAGCTTGAGCAGAGCCGAGCACAGGTCACCGCTGTCGGTCTTGCTTGCGTCGTTGGGTTGCTCGTACATCTCCACCTTGCTCGTCATGTTGATCCATGCTCCGTTCTTGAGCTGATAAACCTTGAGCTTAGGATTGAGCGCGAATCCCCCATCAATTGCGTTGAATGCGTTGAACGCCCCACCGCACGTCGACCACCACCCAGGTGCGTCGATCGTGTTGAACCGGACATACTTATCCGTCGCGTTCAAAGCAAGCTCGGCGAATCCGCTTTCTGTATCGAACTGAAAATAATCACTGCTCCACTTGCCGGCGACTTCCTCGAGAGTCTTTGCAATCTTGAAGTAGAACGTTGTAGGGTCATCTTCGTACCCAACCATATTTGTCTTCTTCGATGACTTGAGGATCACGATCAACTTGGATGCACTGTTACTGTCAGGAAACGGACAATTCTTGCCAGGGTAGATTGTATCGTAGCTGTCATCGCAGTCACCGCTTTTGTAGACGTAGCCGGATGGAATCAATCCATTCGTGCAGACTTCGACCGGCTTCAGAAGCGCATTGCCGCTTGTGCCGTAGCCATCACCGTCCACGTCCGGAAAGTACCAAACGAGCGACGTACCTTCATCCGTCTCTCCGTCGCAATCGTTGTCCTTACCGTCGCAGACTTCATTGGTCGCGAGCGATGCGCTTCCCTTTGGATCCGTCGAGCAGATGAGCTTGCCTTCGAAACATTCGCGTGTGCCGTTTTCCTGACACACACCGGATGCACCACTGCACAGTTCACCGAGCGGAAAAAATGTCCCACCGCAAGCCACCAAAACCGGCGGCGGTTCACGCGCAGGCGGAGCTTCGACGGGCGTCACGCACGTGTCCGGATACCAGTCGGCATCCGTGTCGATGCAGTCGGAGCCGCTCTGGCACTCGTTGCAGACCGACACGCAGATGTCGCCTTTTTTCTTCGAATCGACCGACTCGCAATCGAGTTCGATCGTGATGTTGATGTCCGGAAACGAATCGTCACAGTCACCGACTTCCGAGCAGTCGAGAAACTCGGCCATTTCCAAATCCTCTTCGGTCGCAGGCGCCGGAGCATTCGATTCTTCGAACGTCCCGCACGCACCGAGAAGGAACAAGGACACCAGGAACAGGATGCTGTACTTCATGAAAGAACCTCCGACCGGACATGCCGATCATGTTGTTGAAAAAACTCACTAACCAGACTCAGTCCGACCACCACATTCGCGAGAGACGCAAAGTGATGTTCAGAGTCGAGTCCCGCAGCTGTGAAGCAGCTGCGGGCAGATCGAAAATGTTTCAAAGAGCAGGTCTCTCATTCGCGCGAGGCTAAGTGAGAGGATGTTGACCTATTCCCAATAATCGTAACGGATATTTTGGTCTTGGACTTCCAGTTCGTGGTGACCGTCATACGAAGACAGGCTGCTTGCGATCTTCAGCGTTGATCCGTCATCGAATACAATCGTGCATTGCTGCATATCATCGAAACGAATCTTCAGTACCTTTTTACCGGCAAATTGCCGTGTCAAGGTTTCTGCGAACGCTTTCCGTTCTACATACGCACGCTGCTCATCTTTCCGTTGAGACATTTCCTTTTCCTCTTGCTCCGCGAATTCGCCGAGCGTTGTTTTTGTGGGGTTACTTCCTCGACGTCGACGGCTCCCGGCACGGATTGATGGCCGCATACGCGAGCGCACCCATCATGAGAACCGCGAGACCGACGTTCACGAACAGCGTTTGCTTGAACGTCATGTCGCTCTCCTTACCGCCAACGACGGCTGTATTCGAGTTGGAAGTTGAGTTCCGCTTGGAACCGCATTTCGAATCGACGAGGGTTGAACAGGAACTCCTCGAGGAGGGTCGACCGGCAATCCGGCTGGACCTTGTTCCACAGGAACCAGAACTTCTTCAGATCCAGAATGAGCTTGTGCACGCTGCCTCCCGAATGGTGATGAACAAAAAAACCAATGATTACTTATTTCAAACGAGAGAAATACCCAATCATTGGTTCTCAAAAATACGGCCACGATGTGACTCGGGCAATACCTTGAATTTGCTATCAAAATGGGACTGGATAGCGCAGCTCTCTCCCCATAATTGTAAAGATTTTTACGTCCTTAATATATCACATTTTGGACTTTTTGTCAAGGGTTTTAGCTAAAAAATAGCCTAAAATGGGCACTATTTGAATCCTTGACTTTTCACTCTCGTTCCCTTATTCTTCCGACAACGTCATCACGCTCAAAAATGACCTGAGACCTCGAAGAAATGGTGTATCTAGCCGTTTTGAAGAATTTAAAACAAAGTCAAAAAGTCAAAGAGTCAAAAAGTGAAGGTATTTGTCTTTTTATATAAAGCAAAGCCCCTTCCATCACTCTTCCACTTTTTCACTCTTTCACTTTCCCCTCCCCTATGCTCACTATTCGCCTTTCCCGCGTTGGAAAGAAAAAAGCGCCTCTTTTTCGTGTGATTGTTCAACCAAAAACACGCGATCCATGGGCAAAATCCATTGAAATCCTTGGTCACTACAACCCACGAACCAAAGCATTGGTTGTGGCTGCAGATCAGGTCAAACATTGGCTGGAAAAAGGCGCACAATGCTCCCCGACCGTTTGGAACCTCTTTCTCGACCATAAATTCGTAGAAGGAAAGAAAATCGCAAAATCTCACATTAGTGACCGCAAAAAAGCGGACTTGGAGAAGGATTTAGCTGATAAAAAGGCCAAAGAAGACGCAGCGAAAGCAAAGGCAGAAGCTGCTAAACTTGCGGAAGAAGAAGCAAAGAAAGCCGCTGCTGAAGCTGCAAAGGCAGAAGCTGAGGCCGCAAAGGCTGAGGCAGAAAAACCAGCAGAAGCTCCAGCGCCAACAGAAACACCCGCAGAATAATCCTAAAAACACCACGACAAAATATCGTGGTGTTTTTTTGTCAGCTTTCTCTGACATTTCCATAGAGCAAACACAAAACAAAGCCATTTTCCCATCGAGTTTGATTAGACAAAGCCGCAACGCGAATTCTGCAAAAAGCGCTTGACATTTTTTGGATTTTCGGGTAAGTTCTTGACTTCGGAAAAATTCCGGAGTCAGTTGTCGAATGACAAAAATGGGTCGGCCTGTCACGATTCGTTTCCTATTCAACGGCAGGATAAGGAGAAGGAAGATGCGAAATTCTCGCATGATTCTGTTTGCCATGACCCTCGCGCTCGCGAGTGTGATTGGCGGATGTGAAAAGAAAGAAGAGCCGGCACAGAACGGCAACCAAGCGGCGCAAGGCGCGCCCGCGCAAGGACAGCGACAGGAAGCAACACCCGCGCAAGTGGAACCCGCTGCTGCCGCTCCCGTCCAGGCAAAGCTGCCTGGCGGCGACGTCCTTCCAGGAGAACCGATCAACCTCGGGTACATCTTCTGGGGTGCTGAGATTCCTCTTTTCTGGGGTCTTGGCGGATTGCAGACGCATGTCGGCACCATCTTTGCCGAGTACGGTTTGAACTTCAAGCTGTTTCCGGCAGACGACACGGCCGCACAGATTGCAAAGTACAAGAGCGGCGAAACACCGTTCCTGCGCATGACCTTTCCAACCATCAACCGCTACCTCGCGGAGCTGTGCCCCACCCCGAATGCAGATCTGTGTCCGGAAAAGGCATTCGTGCTCACGCTGTCGGCGGGCGATCACTTGGTTTGCCGCGACAAGATCACGGACATCAAGCAATTGAAAGGCGCAACAGTGTCGATCCAGAAGGCAGGTCCGCACGAAAGCTTCTTGTTCGACATCCTTCGGGACGTGAACTTGAAGATGTCGGACGTGACCATCGTTTGGGCAAACGGCATCAGCAATGACCCGAAGAAAGACGACCCACCGAATCATCTTCGCGACAACGCGAAAGTGGACTGTGCGTTTGCGGTGTCTCCGGACATGGCAGCGCTCACGGGCGGTCTCACGAGCAAGGGCTCGGGTGCGGAAGGCTCTGTGAAGGGCGCTCACGTACTCGTGTCCACGGCGGATCGGCGCAAGTCGATTCCGGATGTCTACTTTGTCAGTCACAAGTTCAACACGACCAATCGCGACACGGTCACGAAATTCGCGGCCGCGTACACGAAGTCGGTCGAACAGGTCACGGCGCTTCGCCACGACTACGAAAACAAGGGCTCGGAAGAAATGCGTGCCCTCCTCGCGTTTGCGATGGGAGTGAATGACGTTTGGAAGGGTGGATGTCCGTCGGAAACCGATACGTTCGGTCTTCTGCTCGACGCATCCTTTGTCGGCATTGCCGGAAACGTGGAGTGGGATGACCCCGCAAACCCGACCGGTCACAAGTACTTCTCCGATCTCACGAACGACCTCGCCGCAGCCCTCGGTGTCACAACCGTGCGCGTCGATGTTCCAAGTGCGAAGATCGACTGGGCACACAGTGTGTTCAACGGTTTTGCCTCCGGCAACGTGAAGCGCACCGCGCGTTTCAACGCAGAAGCCGTTCAGGCAGACATCGAGAAGTTGAATCAGACGGGCGCGATTGGGGAAAACACCATGCTCTCGTTTGTCGCCTACTTCTTGGAAAACCAAGTGGAGTTCAACGAAGGTCAGTACGGCGCGCAGTTCGATGACGTCATCAAGCTTGCGGCCAAGTATACGCGCGCACCGATCGTCATCCGTGGTCACACGGACACGACGCTGCTCGTTTCTATGATCCTGAAGAAGGGCATGGCGACAGGCCTTGTGAAGCAAGCCGGAACGCCCGGCAACTTCAGCTACTCGATCGACGGCAAGCCGCTCGATCTCGCAAACGCGAAGCAAGTGCTCGCGCTCGTGCATCAGCCCGGTATCGACGATACGCGGGACGATCCGGATCCGTCGCGTCGTGCGGCAAGTCCTTCGCGCGTTGCGGAGGCTGCGACCGCGCTCTCGCGCGATCGCGCAAATCAGGTACGGCAGTCGCTGATTGCATACGCGGCGAAGAAGGGTGCGAAGCTCGATGAGAGCCAGATCACCGTCGTCGGTGCGGGCGCAAGCGACCCGTTCATCGTGAAGCCTCGGAGTCCGGATGAAGCCGCAAAGAATCGTCGTGTGGAGTTCAGCATCGTCCGAGTTTCGGCCGAGGCTGCCACCGCTTCCGACTACGAACTGTAAGAGGAGGTGCCACATGAAAACGATTCTCGCACTCGTGCTTGCAGCTCTGATCATTCCCTCCCTCGCGTTTGCGGAGGAGGTGACGCATGACAACCTCGTGATCGTGTTCGATGGATCTGGCTCCATGAAGGAGTCCATTTCCGACGGAAGTAACGATAGCAAGATCACGGTCGCAAAGACCGCGCTCAAGAAGGTGATCGATCAAATCCCACAAAGCACCCACGTCGGCATTCTGCTGTTCGTGAGTGACAACTGGGGAAAGATGACGATCGATTGGCTCACGCCCATTGGTCCGATGAACAAGGATTCAATCAAAGCATCGATCGATGCGATCCAGCCAAATGGTGGAACTCCGCTTGGGACGTCCATCAAGATGGCTGCGGACGCACTTCTCGAAGTTCGAAAGCGTCAGTTCAACCGTGGCAATTACAAACTCCTCGTCGTCACCGATGGTGAAGCGACACCGGACGATGAAAAAGCCAAGATGCAAACGTATGCACAAGAAGTTGTGAGTCCAAATCGTCGCATCGAACTCAATGTCATCGGAATTGGAATGCCGGGCAAGCACATGCTTTCCCAAACGGCACAAAAGTACTGGGGCGCGAATGATGAGATCGCTCTCAACAAGGCGCTCGCGACCGCTGTCCAAGTAGAAACTACAAATGCCGATGCGGCCCAAGCGGATTACGATCTGCTGAAGGGTGTGCCGGATGATGTGGCGAAAGCTTGGCTTGGCGAGGTCACCAACATGGACCTTGCGAACTGGCCCATCGGCGAACAGAAGCCGGAACCGCCACCACCCGCAACCGTGCAGAATGCCGATCCGAATGCAAAGAGCAATCAGCCACCGGATCAGCAACCCGCACCGGAAGCAAATCAAGGTCGGCAAAAGGGATGCAGTGCGTCGGAAACGGGAGTCAATCCTGTTCCGACAAGTCTTCTCACCCTGTGCCTCATCGCTCTTCTCATCACGCGTCGATCCTCACAGCGAGTGCGCGTACGAACCTAGTCGTTTCACCTTAAAAAAAACGACCTTTTCTCTTAGTTCATATCCGAATGTCGGACGTGACCTAAGTTCGAAAGTCGAACTGACCTATTTCAACAAGGAGGAAACAGTAATGGACCCAACCACGAGAGCCATTCGTCTTATCATCACCGCCTTTGTGGCGATCGGAATCATCTTCGTAATTTTCTTCGCCATCAAGGTGTTGATCCTTCCGAAGCTCCAAGCTGACCTCGTGACCCAAACGAGTTCCGAGACGAAATTCAAGACCAATGTCCGCATTGGCCTCGATTCGTTCGCGGGCTACGCGGTCATCCGTTCGCCGAATTTCCGAGACCAACTTGGTCGAAGTGAAATTGGCGTGCGTACGATCGATGACAAAGCGAATTATCCGGATCGCATGAAAGCGCTCGCGAAAGGCGAGCTCGACATAGCGGTCTTCACGATCGACACGAACATCGCGGCTGGCGCGGACTTCGACATTTTCCCGGGGGCAATCACCCTCATCATCGACGAATCACACGGCGCAGACGGCGGTGTTGCCTACAAGCAAGCCGTTCCGAATGTGTCCGCGCTGAACCGACGTGATGCGAAGATTGTTGCCACCGCGGACTCGCCGAGTGAAACACTTGCCCGTCATTTAATCGCCAACATGCTGCCCGCGCTTGCCTCAGAAGACTGGCTCGTGGCCGCGAAAGATGCAGACGATGTTCTTGATCGATTGAAGAAGGCAAACAAAAGTGATCCGGCCGTGTATTTCCTTTGGGAACCTGCACTGTCAAAAGCACTTGCGTTGCCCGACGTCATTCTGGTCTATGACACCTCCAAGGTGTCTGGGACAATCGTCGACGTTCTCGTCGTGAATCGCAAGTTCCTCATCGAGCAACCCAAGGTGGTGCGTTCGGTGGAGGAAGCCTACTTCCGCGCGCTGCACTCGTATCAGAATGCACCGGGTGGAATGGCGAAGCTTGTGATGGATGATGCAAAGTTGAACGGCGACACGCTCACCGAAGAGCAGGCGAAGAAAATCGCGAACGGCATTCAGTGGAAGAACACCATGGAAAACTACGCGCAGATGGGACTCCTGACTGCCGCAGATCTCCACGGCCTTCCGACCATGCGCGAAATGATCGCATCGATCTCGGCATTCTTGGTGAAGACTGGCAAACTCAAAACCAATCCGACGGATGGAAAAGAGTCTGCACTGTTTGACAACAAGATTCTGCTCGCGATGCAAACCGCAAACTTTCATCCAGGCGAAGGTCAGGACGAAGTGGTGCGCGGTGTCGCGGCACTCCCTGCGCTTACGGACGCCGAGTGGAAAACGCTCATGACCGTTGGCGACATGGATGCACACACAATCAGTTTCGGGCGCGGCAGAGCCACACTCGAGATTCAAGGAACGCGCGACGTGAAAGACGTTGCGGAACGCCTCAAGGCTTGGCCAACGTATTACCTCACGGTGATTGGTCACGCACGTGGCGACGGTGATCCGGCCGCAAATCTTGCGCTCGCAAAAGCGCGCGCAAAAAGCGTGGTCGATGAACTCGTTTCGATCGGTGTCGCTCCCACACGTGTGCGAGCGACCGCAGAACCTTCACAAACCCAGAGCGGGAGCGCACAAAGCGTGACGTTCCAACTCTCCCAACGTCCCTACTAAGGGGGCTCGGATGCCTTTCGACAAAAAAGCCATTCAGAAAAGTGTCCGTGCCCAAGTGTTCGGTCACTGGAGTGTTCTTGGTCCACTTGTCGGAGCCGCCGTTCCCTTCGGGTATGGATTGCTCCTTGCTGACGACTGGAAACTTCCGGTCTTTGGCGGAGTGGCCTGCCTGATTGGAAGTATTGGTGGATTTTTTTACGGGATCCTCGTAAGGCGAGACAAGCTCATCGAAACGGAAGTCGCAAAAGCACGAGCGAAATTCGAAGCAGAACGCAACGCGATTGCGGACAAGCGAAATCAAGAGCTCGATGACTTCCATCGATTGCTTGCATCTGATGAGGAAAGACGTGACGAAAATCTGCTTTACGATCTGCGCAGCATCGCAGACGCATTCAGATCTGATCGCACATGGGTGGAAAACGTTCCTGAATCACTTTCCGTTGGAATGCTCGAACGCGTCGACAGCACGTTTAATGCATGCATTGCAAAACTCGAGCGATCCTTCAAACTGCGACAAACAGCGAAAAGTATTCGTGGCGAAGGCAAGGCAGAACTTCTTCAGACCGCCGAAAGCGAGCTTGATGATGTTCAAAACGCCATCGAAGAGCTTGGAAAATATCTTGCGATGGTGAACAAGCTCAGCATCAAACGATTGATCGGTGCAACCGTTGATCAGTCGAATGTCCGAGATAACATCAAGGAAATGGAAGCACTGCTCACGACAGCCAAAAGCGCAGAAGATTTCCGCCAACAGCTTCTGAGTGGTGCGAGTGATAAAGAGGAAGAGGCTCAGTTGGCAAGGTATGCCAAACTGAGTCAAAGCTAAACGATTGCGGGCTTAAAAAACGCGATCAAACCCAGAATGTCCCAAATCAACAACCGGGACACGGAGAAAGACATCATGAAGTGGTTTTCAGCTCTCATGCGTTGGCTCGGCGTCAAAGATTACCAGGCGGCTGGCGCGATTCAAAACGCGACCAACAAGATGTACACGGATCCGAACGTTGTTCGGGCCGGTATGGATGAAGTCATCAAGTCGAAGCAAAAGGGCGTCGATGAAATGATCAACGCAATCTCCACCGTCAAAGCCAATCTGACCACGAGCGAGACGAGCAAGGCTGAGGCAGATGTCAAACTGGAGCGTGCGACGAAACTTCGCGCTGGTGCGAAAATCGAGTACATGCAGTACGGTCAAAAGCAACTCGCCGCCGGCAAGACCGAAGCGGAAATCACCGCCGACATCGAATACACTCGCCTGATGAAGGCCTACAGCGATGCTGGCGGCATTCTGGAGAGTCGGCAAAAGCGTTGCAATGAACTGCAGGCAGAAATCACGCGTGGAGAAGCAGAAAAGAAGAAGCTCATGTTCAGCCTGGAAGGGATGCAACGCGATCTGAAGGAGACGGTTGAAAAGCGCGGTACGCTTGCGGCAAAGGCTGCAGCGGCCCAGAGCGCCATTCGCGCTCAGTCGATCATCGCTGGTCTGCAGTCCGACAAGACAGGCGAACTCCAAGCCAACATCGAAGGCGCGGTCAATCAGCTCGTCGCAAAGTCGGAAGTTGTCGCGGAAATCGCCGGCACCAATGCCGACATGCGTGAAGCAGAACTCATCGCCCTCGCGGAAAGTCACACCTCAGACAACGAGCTCGAAGGTATGCTCTTCGGTGCCAGGCGTGCAGAAGACGCAGCCAAGGCAACGGTCGACAAGCCCGTTGCTACGACCGAAACCGGTGTGCTCAACTAGTTCTTTGAACCCTCTGGTGATTGATTCTCAATCACCCTTTTACACGAGTGCCGATTGAATCGACATTCGTGGGAAAGAACTGTTCCCATCCGTGCGTCGGACAAGCCGACACACGGAGCCTACAAAGATCGGGCCGTGATCTTTCAACACACAGACACCTCGAGCACATCGAGGTACAGGAGTTCCTCAACATGTTGAAGCGCAACATTCAGTACATCATGGCCCTCGCCTCGGCCCTCGCGATCACCGCGTGCGGCAAGAGCGAGGCTCCGCAGACGCCCGTGAAGGACGAACCCGTCGTCGCCGAAAAGGCCCCCGTGGCCGAGACCCCGCCCGCCGCCGCCGCGAATCCCGCGCCGACCGCGGTCGCAAACCCCGCGCCCGAAGCCGCTCCGGCGAATCTGCCGAAGTTCACCCTCGCGTGGAGCGAGTACACGACGTGGTCGCTGCTCGTCACCGCAAAGGATGTCGGTCTCATCGATGCCGCCGAAGGCAAGCACGGTGAGCTTGAGCGCAAGTACGGCGTGGACATCGTCCTCGTCAAGGCGGACTACGGCAAGACCATGGAGCAATACCAGGGTGGCATCGTGGACTCGGTCGTGATCACGAATACGGATGCCTTGTCCGTTGCTCAGGCGCGTTTCGACACGGTGAAGGATTCGTCCGTTGCCGCGTTCGCGACGAGTGTCTCGGAAGGTGCGGACAAGATCCAGACCAACCCCGACATCAAGAACTGGGCCCAGCTGAAGGGTGTGCCCGTGTTCGGTGACGAAATGTCGGTCACGCGGTACCTGCACTGGCGTGGCTGCGCGATCAACAAGACCGACGTGAAGGACTACCCGTTCCAGAACCTGAATCCGGTCGACGGCAGCAACCAGTTCGCAGCGAATTCGAATCCCGAAATGCGCGCGTTCGGTGGTTGGAGCCCGGAGACCCTGAAGGTTGCAGCGGCGCGTCCGGATGTCAACGACCTGTTCAACTCGTCGAAGCTCGGCAAGTACGAAATCACCGACATGTTCGTGGTCGGCCAGTCCGCCCTCGACCGCGCCGGTGGCAAGGAAGCCGTGAAGGCTCTCGCCGAAGCGTACACCACCATGGTGAACCGCGCGGAGAACACGACGACGCAGGCCGCGACCCTCGCGGCTGTGTCGAAGAACTTCTCGGACACGCCGGCCGACACGATCAAGCTCGCGCTGACGCTGACCCTCGCGATCAAGCCCGACCAGGCGCAAGCCGTGTTTGGCTCCGAGGACTTCAAGAAGACCATTCCGCTCACGACCGAGTTCGCGAAGTCGGTTACGAAGACCATTTCCGGTCCTGTCGTGACGGCGTTCGGCACCAAGGCGGAAGCGCCTTCGGCCGTCCTGCGTTTCGACGCGAGCTACGTCACGAACCCGACCGTGGGTGCCAATCCGTAATCGCCTCTTGCGAGCGAACGATTCGGACATTCTGCCAAGAGACTCGCTCTCTTGGCTCTTTTTTTCAGCGCATCAGAAAGACTGATGAACTGAAAATCTGCAATGGAGGTGATACGTGTTTCAAAAAACACTGAAGCTGATCTTTACACAACGAAAGCCTTTGACTCCAAAACTTGGAATGTTTTTCTCGGTGCTCGGCATCGCGCTTCTGATTCTTGCCTACACAGCGCTCGCCTATGCCGAGACAGACACCATTCCCCCCATGCCGAGATTTCCTCTCGTGCCAAAGTTCGATCGTCTTTATGAGGGATTGAAACTCCTCGTCTTTCTTGATCCGCAATCAGGGGATTACATTTTTTGGAAAGATTTTCTTGTGTCCGGACCGCGTCTCTTGATTGCCGTCGGCGGAACGAGTCTGCTGTGCGTCACAGTCGGGATCTATATGGGTCTCTACGATTTTCTGCGCAGAATGTGTTTGCCGATCATGGAGATTGTGGAACACATTCCCGCAAACGGCATGATGATTTTCTTCCTCGCGCTTTTCCATACGTCGAATCCCCTCTTTTGGGGGGTGATGGCGTTTGGCATTTGTGTCGGGATCACGAAAAACGTCTACCTCGCTTCCAAATCCGTTTCCGATGAACACGTGTTCACGGCAAAAACGCTCGGCGCGTCTGAGCAGGAAGTCACGTGGTATGTAGTGTTTCCACAAATCATTCCGCAGATCATCGAAGCGGTTCGCCAATCCATCTCTCCTGCCATCGTGTTTCTCATGGGTACGGAGTGGATCGTTGGTTCCGATGGCATCGGTCACCGGTTCATGCAGCTCAATCGTTCGCCACGAGCATTCATGACCTTTCCGTATGTGATGGCGCTTGGCCTCATCGGCCTCTTCATTTCATACGCGTTTCGAAAGATCCAACGCGTCTCATGCCCATGGCATGAAAACGAGACGCCGCCGGATTTCGTGGATCGATTTTTGGCGCGGATGAAAAACAACATCCAAACTCTCATGCGTCACGAACGCAAAAAGGAGACCGCCTCATGAGCAAACGAGACATCATTCTCAGATGTGAAGCGATGTCGCGACACTTTGGACCTACCAAAGTTCTCGCCCCGCTCGACATCGAAATCGAGCATGGTCAAATCGTCGGCATTGTTGGTTCAAGCGGATGCGGAAAGTCCACCCTCCTCAACATCATTGTCGGTTCCCTTCCTCCCTCAGCGGGACGTGTGCTCATCTCCACTTCTGGAGCGGAACGCGAAGTGGATGGACATGGTCGTGATCGTGGCATGGTGTATCAAAAATATTCCTTGTTTACGCATCTCACTGCCATTCAAAACGTCGCCTTCGGACCGATGGTGAATGAAACAACCATTCCGGGACGTGCCGTTGGAAGAGTAAGTGGTTCTTGGTCACACAAACGCCAGGAACATCTTGAGAAAGCAGAAGCACTCCTCGTGAGGCTCGGCCTCGGTGACGCCCTTCATCGCTATCCCTCCCAACTTTCGGGTGGCATGCAGCAGCGCGTTGCGATTGCGCGAGCACTCATCATGGAACCGCAAATTCTTCTTCTCGACGAACCGTTTGGTGCACTCGATGAAGAAACGCGCGGGGATGCTCGACAAATTCTGCGTGATCTTCGCTCGAAGGTCACCGTTCTCATGATCACCCACTCGCTTGAAGAAGCGGTGAGTATCGGAGATCGTGTGATCGGACTTTCGAAGTACTGGAATTGGAGAGAACAAGGACACACATCCTTCCCCGGCGCAACAACGGTGTACGACAAAGCGTGTCCCGTATTCGCACATGCAGACAAAGATTCCGCAGGCAGCATCATGCTGCAAGCGGATGAATTGCGAGCGGTCGTGTTTCCTTCGAAGGAAGAAAAGGAGGGGACGAAAGATAGTGTGCTTGATCCCAAAACCTACTGCCAATACTGGCAACAACAAGGAGTCTCGCAATGATCGATCAGACATTCGACCATCCGTTCCGTTCACAGATCAATCGCATTTTGAACTCAGGGCAATCGAGCTCTGTTGTACTCTCCGGCAATGTGCATGACCTGTTTTTTCTCCCTGAAAAGACGGAAGGGAAAAATGGTAAGTACATCAGCCTCACGGAATATCTCACGAAAAAGTGGGGGGACCGTCCGGACATCATTCCGATCGTGTACGAACCCAATCGTCAAATTCGATTCGTAAACGAGGGAGACAAAAAACGTGTACGCGATGCTTGGGCTGCGGCAAAAATGGGGATGGATGCAAGTATGCTTTCCCTCATGCAACTCACGGCAACGGATACAGATCGCAAAAAGCTCGATGAGCCAGGTACCTCTTTCGATCTTTCGATGAAAACGAGTTTGGAACGGCCCGCCTATGCACTTCAGCTGCTGCGGTCCTTCTGCCAAATTCCGATCACGTTCAAAGATACGGATGACAACAACGTGGTCAAGCCAAGTCGGCTGATCATCATCATCGAATGGGCGGACATGCTTCTTCCCGAAGCGGAAATCTCGCGTCTGTCCGAAATCGATCGACTGCGTTTGTCCATCTGTCAGGATTGGTTCTCAGATCCGAGTTTCACGCATGGTCGCAATGCCGTCGTATTGCTCACGGAATCGATCGGCCTCATGAACAGTCGTCTCACATCACTCCCGCAAGTCATGAAAGTGGAAGTTCCGGCGCCGGATGAAACCGCGCGCATGCATTTCATTGAGTGGTTTGAAGCGGCGAAGGTGAGCGGTATGTTGCCGCTTTGGAGCACGAAAGAGACACTCGCGACGTACACGGCCGGCCTCAACTTGCAGGCACTCGGTCAGCTCTTGAAAGGCGCGATTCATGACAAGTCCCCCGTCACGTTGAAAGATGTGATCAAGCGGGTGGAAATCTACATCAAGTCCCAGCTTGGTGAAGACGTTGTCGAGTTCAAACAACCCATGCATTCGCTTGCGGATGTGGTCGGTTGTCGAAAGATCAAAGCATTGTTTGTGGATGAGCTCATCTGTCGCATCCAATCAACTGGCAAAGATGCGGTAACGGGCATGGGTGTTGCAGGACCTATCGGTGGCGGAAAGTCTTTCGTCTTTGAAGGGCTTGCGGCACAAGTCGGCATGCCGGTTCTTGTCCTCAAAAATATCCGCTCGCAATGGTTCGGACAAACAGACGTGATCATCGAAAAGTTGTATCGCGTCCTGAAGTCGCTTGCGAAAGTGATGGTTCTCGTTGATGAAGCGGATACGGTTTTCGGTGGCGTCGGACCAAACGCCCACGAATCCGAACGCCGTCTGACAGGCACGATTCAGGGATGGATGGCGGATCCGCGCTTGCGCGGAAAAGTGGTGTGGCTCCTCATGACCGCACGCTTTCACATGCTCTCGCCCGACATGCGCAGGCCCGGGCGTCTCAGTATTGTGATTCCGATGGATGATCCGATCGCAGAAGATTACGATGATTTCATCGAGCTCACGCTTCGCCCCATCAAACACCTCATCCCAAATCGGGAAGGGGAAGAATGGAAACAGGTGCAAGATGCTTTGAAAGGCTATTCGGCTGGAGCATTCCAATTGCTTGGCTCAGAACTCGAAGCGCTCATCATTCGCAAGAAAGATGCAACGCTTCAGGATGCACTCGCGGTGATTCATGATCAGCTCCCTGCAGACATTGCAACCACGCGTCGCTTTCAGACCCTTCAGGCCTACATGAACACCACGCGTCGCTCGCTGCTTCCGGATCCGGAAAACGCAGATAGCGATCGCAAGAAATGGGCACAAGAACTCCGCGATCTCACAGCTCAAGGAGTCACAGGCTACTAGCCCCCTCATCGAGAACACCCGTTCTCGATTTTTTTATCTTTCTTTTCGGCCACTCAAGCCTCTCTAGCCTCTCAAGCCTTTCCCATGCTATCCTTCCCTACGTATGGTACTCGAACGCGGAAACCCTGAAGGAGCACGACGTGAGGCAGAAATGCAAACCCTCAAAAAATTGACGGATGAAGCTTTGCTTCTCAAACCAAAATTCGACAGACTCCCCCTTGCGGTTTTTCGTGCGCTCGACAATCACGGCTACAAAGACGCGGAACGCTCGCGCATGTACCGAGCCATCATGAATGAGATGACGCGACGCAGTCAGGCGAAAGCGAAAACGGTTCGTCAGGTGAAACAACTGGAACTCGTTTCCACCCAAACACCGGACACAAAACCAGAAGTGCCTTCAAGCAAGGTCACCGCAGAAATGCTCCACGACGCGCGCGCGCACGAACTGCGCCAACCGCCGAGTACCTACGACCCGGATCATCCGGAAAATTCTCCGTAACGTAAAAGCGAGATCACTCTCGCTTCTTTTTTTTGCTTTGTTCCTCGCGCCATGTTTCGATCTTCTTATGATCCCCCGACAATAAAATTTCCGGCACGCTCCACTTTTTATATTTCTCCGGCTTTGTATATTGTGGGTACTCGAGATAGCCCTCTTCCGTGTGTGACTCTTTGTCGAGCGATGCTTCTGCGCCGAGCACACCCGGAATGTTTCTTGCGATCGCGTCTGTCATTACGAGCGCGGGCAGTTCCCCACCGGTGAGAACATAATTTCCAATCGAGAATGTTTCGTCGACAAGATTATCCTCGACACGTTGATCGATTCCCTCATAGCGTCCACAGAGAAAAATCACTTGATCATATTTTGCGAGTCGTCGCGCATCCGCTTGCGAAAATGTTTTTCCGTTTGCGGCTGTAAAAATCACACGCGCCTTTTTTCCTTTTTTTATTTTCTTGAGCGCGAGATCGAACGGCTCGACCTTCATGATCATTCCCGGCCCCCCGCCGTACGGTGTGTCATCAACTTTGTGATGTTTGTCGGTTGTGAATGCGCGAAGATCATGCGCACGCACATCGATCAACTTCGCTTTTTGCGCACGACCAAGAATCGATTCTTTCGCGTAAGAATCGATCATATCCGGAAAAATCGTGAGAATGTCGAATTGCAATTTTTTCATAATAAAAATCAGCTGCGATTATCGTAGCTGATTTTTGATTTTTATTCTAGATTCCGAGGTCGTCCACGCTTGATGTGTCCTCATGTGTGTCTGTTCCAACGCTTCCACCCATCGCCTCTTGGCGGGATGACATGTGTTGTTGGCGAGATCCTTCTGGTTCGTAGATTTTCAGGTTCACGCGAGCGTTTGCCTTTGCTCCGACGATTTTAAGAAGGGTTCGTACAGCGCGAGCGGTTTGACCTTGGCGACCGATGACGTATCCCATGTCTGCTTGATTGATATGAAGCGTAATGAGTACTCCACGTTCGTCTACAATACGTTCCGTTTTCACGTCATCTGGATTGTTTACAATCGCGCGAATAACGTATTCAACAAACGTCTGGTCGAATTCTTTTTCTGCCATAGCAAGTTCTTTCATTTGTTACAGTTCTTGAATGTTCGTCTCTGCTTTAGCTGTCGACCTATGCAAGCATGGATGCATGCCAGAAGCGGAAAACGAATACCTCAATGATACGAACAAATCTCTTGGATGTCAAAAAGTGATCGAACAGCGAAAAGACTTGACAAAACTACGGAAAACACGTAAGTTTTCCGGTTCGGAAATCAGTATTTTCCCAACAAAAAACGCACCTTTTCACAACTCAACACGGAGGAATCATGCACGCCTGGATGGATGAATTTACACAGAATGTCTGTGCTGGCACAGCCCATACCTTTGTCTTTCACTTGAACGTGAATGATCTCATCGCCACAAAAGAAGCGTTGGAAGACACAGGGAATCCACTTCCCTCCGTTCGGCGACTTCTCGCGCAAACACTGTTTGAAGAACGAAGCCTCGTCATCCTCTACAATCGTTCCGAAGGAATTACGTTTCGTGGGAACAAGACAAAGAGCGGCGAAGAAATGGCAGAGCTCTTCGGCAAGCTTACCTCCAAGTGTTCTGGTCCTGACTGTCGATCTTCACCCAAAGATCCGCAAGCGGCTCTTCCGCTCATTGAGCGTGTGCTCACCGTCTCGGACAAAGAGCAAAAGGATCTGCTTGGCGATGAACTTCCAATCGGCTCCATCGCCGTAATCATCGACTACGCAGAAACGATCATCCCGAGTGGGTCCATCACAAGCATGTCTGAATCGGATCGGACGAACATTGTGACGATTGCGCGATGGACGCAGAATCCGGAAATCGATCGATTGGGTAATCTCGTTTGCTTGCTTGCAACAAACGAGTCTGAGTTGAACACGGTTGTGCGTGGCGCACCGGACGTTGTGTCCATCAAAGTTCCGCTCCCCGGAAAAGAAGATCGCGCCGCGTTTCTTCAATACCTGCAGAAACGGTTTCCTGCGTTCGCGCTCGAACCGTATCTGACGGATGACATGGTTGTGCACGCATGCTCCGGTATGTCGCTGCGCAACATCGAAGACGTTGTGCGTCTCTCGGTCCGAGAGCTGAAACCCCTCTCGCTCAGCGAGATCTACGCACACAAGAAGAAGGCAATCGAACGCATGAGTGGAGGACTTCTCCGGTTCGTGCGTCCGAGTTCCAAATTCGATGACGTTGGCGGACTCACGCAGGCAAAAATGGAATTGCTCGCGGTTGCAAGTGCGCTACGCGAAGGCGATGTGATTGGCTCACCGGAAGGTGTGCTGCTCATGGGACCTCCCGGAACCGGCAAAACAATTCTCGCGGAAGTGGTTGCGACCGAAGCAGAGCTCCCCATGGTGGACATGGTGACGATCCGCGACATGTGGGTCGGATCGAGCGAACAACGACTCGAACTCGTCCTCAGCATCATCGACGAACTCGCGCCCATCATTGTGCGGCGTGATGAAGCGGAAGCGGAAGATTCAAAACGCGGCGTCCAGGAAAATGATTCCGGGGTCGGCTCGCGCATGAAAAAACGCGAACTCGAATTTTTCTCCGACCCGAAGCGTCGAGGACGCGTGCTCATCTTTCGCATCTCAAACAGGCCCGACATGATGGACGCAGCCATCCTGCGCCCTGGCAGATCTGATCTGCGCATCCCCATTCTCCCCTCGGAAGAAGACCTGCATGCAGTGATTGATTGTCTCATGGCAACCCTCAGCAAACAGGCGCAGATGAATGGAAAGGAATTGCTCTGGAACCACGGCGGAAAAGCGGTGGTCGAAAAACATCAGGCGTACCTGAAAGGATTTACTGGCGCAGAAGTACGAGGCCTCCTTGCACGCGCCGCCATGCTTGCGTCGCGCGCACATGTGAACGCTGTTTCCATGATGCACATCGATCAAGCGATCCGTGAATTCATTCGCAGTCGTGATGAAGATGAGTTCCAAGCGATGATCGACATCGCCCTCAAATTCACCTCGCTTCACGCGCTCATCCCAGACCAATGGAAACCGCGATACGCAGAGTTGACCGGAACCAATCCTCCCGTGATCATCACACAAGATCCGGAAGCGATTGCAAACTGACCTTGGGATTCCTTGTGAATCCCCTTTTCCAGAATTGTCCTCACACGAGAACACATCTGGAAAGGTGAACATCACCTTTGCCCCTTTCACAACAAAGAGGAACTCAACATGGGTTGGTACTTTCTCTCAAAAGATCTGCTCACAACAATCGAACCTCTGACCGTGTATGAAATCACATTCACGGAAACAGAAATCCTTCAGCCGACTCAAGCACAAGGCATCGCGTTTTATCTTGAAGACGACAAATTGTTGCGTGAACTTCTTGATGCCCTCGGTTTTGCGGAAACCAAATTCAGAGAAAAGCCGAGCAACCTTGAAGGGATCAGCGCCCTTGTTCCAAGTGGATCACGCAAGTCGGTACAACCAACACAGACCACACTGAGAAAATCCGCGCCTGACGCAACCGTTCTCATCAAGTACTGCCTCAGCCAACGCGTAGACGCTCTCGAGGTGCTTGCGGGAAAAGAACAGACACTCGCCCCCATTCTCGACGACCTTCGAGAACGCATGGCGCGCACCGCGTTGAGATCCAAAGATCTCGCGGAACAACGCTTGCTTCTTGAACTCTCGTGGGAAAAACTCACAGAATTCCTTCAAGCAGAATGCGAGAAGATGAGTCAAAACCCACGCGTGCAAGAAATCAAATACGGAAAAGACGTTTTGATCGTGACCCTTCACCCAATCAGTATCGAACCGCGCAATGAACCCGTGCGACACATGGGAGTCCTCACCCTCACCATCAACTTGCTTGACGCCTCCATCAAGGTGGAAGTTCAGGAACGCATTGGCCCAACCGCGCATCCGTGCGTTTCGGAAAATGGGTTTCTCATGCTTGGGACTCTTCGCGACGTGTTCATTCGCTATCTCGGCACCAAACAATACGCAACCGCCCTCAAACTGCTTACCGATCTGCTCAGCTCTGTTCCAAAAACAGAAGGGCTCCGCAAACGTTTGCAGCTTTGGCCCGCCGTTGTGTAGTCTCTTTCGGAGAGAAATTTTCTCTCCCTTTTTCCTCTCTTGATCAAATCGTGGTCATGAGATGCGAAGGACTGATCCTTCCAATTGAACACAAAAAAACAAAGGAGGTAAGACATGTCCGATCAACAACAAAAACACGATCTTATCTCGATCGTGTCCGCACACCTTGTCACACCTGTTCCTGCACCCGTTCAACTTCCAACCGGCCCCAAAAGCCCGGAGGTCGAATCTGCGGAACAAGAACGTTGGCAACGTGATCGTATCCCGTATCGTGATGCACACGCATCACGCACAACCACAAATCTTGACCACTTACGAGTCATCTTGGAAGAGAGTGCGCCTGCGTTTCAAAACGAAGAAAAAGAGCAGGCTAAGCGTGTACAAGATCTCATCAAAGAATTGGGCACGCTTGAAACCGCGCGCGACGTGAAAGCGATGGCGCTCCACGATGCACGTGAACGTCTGCGACAAGAATATGAACGTTTGTGCAAGTTGCCAAACATCGCGGCTGTCAAAATCAACGCAACAAAACTCATTGTGGAGACGCACGACCTCATCATGACGCTTCACGACAGAACAGTGACGCGTTGGAATGTTGGTCCGTGGGCAATTCATATTCCACGCAACAACGATCTGTGCGAACTTCGCTGCCATTCTCTTCGTGGGCGCGTTCGAGTAGATCGTGCAGGATGGGTTCATCCTCACGTGAATATCCACGGAGACGTCTGCTGGGGAAACCTGCAAGACACTCTGCGCATTGCAGCAAACACCGCGCAGTACGATGTTCTTGTCGAACTCGTTCTCGCTATTTTGACCGACGGTCGAAAATATACAACCGCTGGAGATGGAACAGGACACGAATACGGAAAACGTCTAACAGACATCGGCGATCAAGTGAGGTGACCCATGACAGAACAAGCCCTTCTGGACCTTGTTATGCAATGGCATCATGCTCACCCGATCGTGATGCCTGTTGCCGAAGTAACTCTTGGACTCATAGGACTCAAAGTCTTTGTGTGGCCCACCGCAAAGTGGATCACAGATACGGGTCTGCGCCTTGTCGGCCTAGATAATGCTCCACAACACGCGCGTCTCCTCCAAGCACAGCGTCGACAACATGCGCTTGAGCAACAGCGGAGAGCGCCAAGAATCGTTCTCGAACCTGTTGTCAGAGAACCAGAAAAGAAGAAAAAGAAACCGAAACCAGAAGAGATCACGCTTCCGGATGCCGAAACTAATGCGGATATGTATGTTGAATGGTGCGTTCAGCGTCTGCAAGACGACACCACAAAAGAAGCGGAGTTGATCGGCGACAAGATTGATCATCTGCGCATGAACGAACTGAACTTGCTCAACATTGCTGAGCAAAGTGCCGATCATAAACGCATTTTGGACGCGATTGCAAAACGGACACAAGAACAACGAACCGCAAGCATGGAACAATTCATGCAGTGTGCGGATCGTTCAGAAGTTGCTCGGATCGAAATTACCGAATACGGCTGGTGCATCGTTACAACATCTCTCAAAATGGAGTGGAATGGAATCGTCCGCGCGCTCGGGAAAATGGAAATTCATTTGGACCTGATGGGTCGCATGCGAATCTACAACCAAACCAATCGCATCACGAACGAAACACATGTGTATGATCATCCTCTCATCCGGAATGGAATTCCATTCTTGCCTGGAGTCATTGAAGCGGCGGTTATCCAAGCAGTAGCAGAACACAATCTTGGAACGGTCCTGGATGTGCTTCTCCCGTTTCTCACCCGTGTGACAGAAAAACCATTTGTGGCCATAACAGAATGGCCGGAGGCGCAAACACATGTCCGCTTGGCACGACAGATTTAGCAAAAAACTTTGGTGTGATGTGGCAGGTTCCGTGCGCAAAGGTGGTGTGAAGCTTGCACGCGTTCCGCGCATCATCATCCCCCCACGCGAATTTGCGCGTCTGCAATCCTTCATTGATCAATACGATAGAGAAATTGCCGGGCTCGGATCCGTCATCGAACTCGATAACGGAGATCTGTTCATCGAAAAGATCTTTCTCGTTGAGCAAAGTGACAACACAGGCGTACATGTGGACATCAGCGACGGTGCAGTCAAGCTTATGACAGAGATGGATGCACGCGGCGAGAGTCCGGAACGGTTGCGGTGCCGGTGGCACTCGCATGTACACATGGAATCCATCTTTAGCGATGTTGACGAAAAAGCGGCAACCGGATTCGGTGGGGATTATCTCATCGACATCGTCGGCAACAAGCGTGGCGAATTCGATGTGCGACTGTACTTTCGCAAACCCATTCCCATGCGCATCGACAATCTCCCCCTTTACCTCGATTACGTCATCCCGAGCGATGTGCGTGATGAAGTGAAGGCGGAAATTCGCACGTTCGTAAAGCAAACCGTTTTGGGTGCAGCCCGTCGGATCTTTGGCGTCGGTGAACCTCCAAGGATGGGCTTGTATGAAGAATACAATCAATCCTCGCCTACTACTGGCGCCACGAATCCCTATGTGCCGTATCGCGGTTTGGAGCCTCCGCGAAAATTCGGCGAACCAAAGAAATCTTTGGTGGCGCCTGCAAGTGATGTCCAGGCTCCCAAAACGGAACCCGCACCTCTCCCTCCCCCTGTTGACAAAATCACGGAACCCGTGGTAGAAAACTCCCTCATCGTGGCTCAAACCACAGATGAGAATGTGCCCGAAGATGAAGGAAAGGAGGTGTAATGGCAGGTTCCTATTCAGACATGGAATTTCTGCGACAGCTTGGGATCGTTGATCCAGAAAAGCTTGCCGCCGTTGAAGTGACCGTCATCGGCGCGGGCGGAATTGGCTCACCAACCGTTCTTGCTCTTGCAAAGATGGGGGTCATGAACATCCGTGTTTACGACAACGACACCGTGGAACGGCACAACCTGCCGAACCAGTGGTATCGCATCAAAGATCTTGGAAAAGCCAAGGTGAAAGCGCTGCGCGAGATTGTGGAGGAATATACAGGTGTGCAAATTGATGCCTGTAACGAACTGTTCACAAATCAGCCGGTAAGCGGTATCGTCATTTCCGCCGTAGATTCCATGGACGTTCGACTTGCCATTTGGGAACAAATCAAGTTGAATCCATCCGTGGACTTGTATATTGACGGACGCATGGGCGGTCAGCAATACTACACGTACGCAGTCTCGCCTTGCGACCCAGATCACATTGAGTGGTACGAGGCTCGCCTCTATCCATCAAGCACGGCCGCAGAACTTCCCTGTTCTGCTCGTTCCATCATCTTTACGCTCCTTGCGCAAGCCGCGCACATCAGTCTCATGGTCAAGCAGTTCGTCAACCAAGAGGACATCTTGCGAGAGGTCATCCACGATCTCCCGACCGGTGTCCTTGAAACCCGATGCACCCTTTAGGGCATCACAACCAACAGGAGTACTCCCATGACCACACTTCTCCATACTGAAGGTCAGCCTGCTGCCAAGATTCGTGTGAAGCTCACTGTGCTCGGCAAAGCGCCGGCGCTCAAGGATCCTGTCGAAGGCACGACGATCGGTGCGCTCCTCGAACTGGAAGGCCTCGCCGGACGTGAAGCATCCATCGGTGGAGTAATCGTTCCGAACGATTACGTCCTCAAGACGGGCGATTCGATCATTCTCAAGGAACGTCTCCAGGCCGGATCGTAAGACATCATTCGACGTCAAAACTTCTCTCCCGATTTTCCCTGCGAAAATCGGGATTTTTTGTTGCCAAATTCCTCTCTGCAGCCTGTGGTTATCTTCATTCAATCGCCCTTGACAGGGTTTTCGCACTCCTATAAAATGCCGCCACAAGTTACAAATCAATCGGAAGCCTAAACCCACACGAGGTCACACTCACGTGGGTTTAAAATGTCACTTGTACTGATCGTTACAATTAAGCGAATCTATAATAAAGAGCTAGTTAAGCGTCACACTTATCCTTTGTGTGATTGCAACGTCTTATTTTTCAGCTGAACTTATCACCTTCGGGTGGTAAGGTTTTACTGAGAGTTTGATCCTGGCTCAGGATTAACGCTGGCGGCATGTCTAAGGCATGCAAGTCGAACGAATTGTTTTTCTTCGGAAGTTCAGTTAGTGGCAAACGGGAGCGTAACACATTGGTAACTCACCCCGAGCTCGTGAACAACTTATGGAAACGTAAGCTAATACACGATATTATCCCTACAGATATGTAGGGATGAAAGTTACGGCGGCACGGGAGAGGCCTATGCACTATCAGCTAGTTGGAGAGGTAACGGCTCACCAAGGCTATGACGGTTACCGGGCGCGAGAGCGTGGCCCGGCTCACTGGGACTGAGACACTGCCCAGACACCTACGGGTGGCTGCAGTCAAGAATCTTCCTCAATGGACGCAAGTCTGAAGGAGCAATGCCGCGTGCAGGATGAAGGCCTTCGGGTCGTAAACTGCTTTTATTTGGGACGAACAAATGACGGTACCAAATGAATAAGGGGTTGCTAACTCTGTGCCAGCAGCAGCGGTAATACAGAGACCCCAAGCGTTATCCGGATTTATTGGGCGTAAAGCGTCTGTAGGCTGTTTTGTGTGTCGTGCGTCAAATCTTCGGGCTCAACCCGGAGGCTGCGTGCGAAACTGCAAGACTTGAGAGTGGGAGAGGTATATGGAATTACTGGTGTAGCGGTAAAATGCGTTAATATCAGTAAGAACACCAAAGGCGAAGGCAATATACTGGAACATTTCTGACGCTCAGAGACGAAAGCGTGGGTAGCGAATGGGATTAGATACCCCAGTAGTCCACGCCGTAAACGATGAATGCTAGGTATTGGGAGTATCGACCCTCTCAGTGCCGACGAAACTAGTTAACACATTAAGCATTCCGCCTGGGGAGTACGGTCGCAAGACTAAAACTCAAAGGAATAGACGGGGACCCGCACAAGCGGTGGAGCGTGCGGTTTAATTCGATGGTAAGCGAGAAACCTTACCTGGGCTTGAAAAACAGCTGCAAGCCACCCGAAAGGGAGGCCGCTTTCGAAGGTGCTGTTTAGGTGCTGCATGGTTGTCGTCAGCTCGTGGTGTGAACTGTTCCCTTAAGTGGGGTAACGAGCGCAACCCTTATCATGTGTTATATTTGTCACATGAGACTGCCCGGGCAACCGGGAGGAAGGTGAGGATGACGTCAAATCAGCATGGCCCTTACGTCCAGGGCTACACGCGCGCTACAATGGTAGGAACAATGGGTTGCCAAGTCGTAAGACGGAGCTAATCCCGCAAAACCTACCTCAATACAGATTGAGGTCTGCAACTCGACCTCATGAAGACGGAATCGCTAGTAACGGCCAATCATCAGGTGGCCGTGAATACGTTCTCGGGTCTTGTACTCACCGCCCGTCACGTCAAGAGAGTCGGTAACACCCGAACGCCGCCGTAGGGCGTCGGAAGGTGGGATCGATAATAGGGACGAAGTCGTAACAAGGCACCCGTAGCGGAAGCTGTGGGTGGATCACCTCCTTTCTAGGGATATCAGTGCCGCCTCGGCGGTACAATCGATCCTAGGTCGAGATCAATTACATTGATTGCCAAACGGAGTGAGCGAAATGGGAAAGTTCGACTTTCACATTTCCGAACGAAGTGCGGCAATGCAATTTCATAATTGCATTGGACACGTATCGCAAGATACACAACTGACGTTGCAATCACATAGAGTGATAAGCAAGCTTCTTTATGAATAGATTCGCTTAATTTCAAAACATCGCCTGTGACGGCGATGTTTTTGTTTGTCGACAATCTCAAGTAATTTCTGCTAGGATAAATTAAGCTCGAGCCTGTCTCGATGTGCGGAGACCGACATGTGCAGACTTCCGGATCACCTCATGTACTCACCCTGGTTTCGTGATGAATCAAAAATGACAGAGGCGGAAAAAGCAGAACCGCTTCGGCCAAATGAGATTCGTTGTCCTGGAATCAAACCCGGCAATCTTCCTCGCGAGGTCACTATCAAAGGACCATTGATCGACGGAGCAACCAAAGCACTTCTCGAACGCGCTGCTCGCGATCGACAAAACAGCCGCGGCAGCAAACTCCTCGTCGGCGCCTGCGCGTAGACACACACATCTCTCTCGAACGACTCATCCCTTCACAGGGATTTTTTTGTATGTTTTCCCCCTCCTTCACAAGGAAGGGATTAGGGGGTGATCACGTTTAACAAAACCGGCTTTTCGCGCTAGTCTTTTGTGTCGATTCATTCGACGATTGCTCCTTCAACCTCGGAGAAAACATGCAGCTTTACACGCTTAGTGATATTCTCGGAATCGTCTATCAGCTCCTGGGCAATCCGATTCCTGACGAAGTGGTGTGTGCGGAAGACTACATGCCAAACGCAACAAAAAATCCTGAAATTCAGGATGTCACTCCGCTTGCCCGCGCCCTCGCGCAGGATGGGTGGAATGTGGAACGGATTCCACGCGAGATCCCACCGGGAAAAGATCCGCTGAAGCGTGGATTAAATGCCGCGATCGATCAAGGTCTTGTGCGAGTGAAATTCACCTACAATCCACTTTGCAACACGCCTTGGAATGTTTGGATCACGATCTATGACCAAGCAGATCCATCAGTTCGCAAATGTGTGTATGCCATTGAATGTACATTCTTGCATCGCAGACGCAGTGGAGAACCACTCTACCGCAAACCAGTGACGCCATCGGAACACATGGTTGCGTACGCGCTCGAACTGCTCGGCGTGCTCCCAGATCAACTCACACCCGCAGAAGCTTAAAGGAGGAAAGCATGGCATTGCGTACATTTGGTGAGACCGTGGAATTTGTCAGCAAACTTGTCGGCAAGTCGATGCCGGATGCGATAAGAGACCGTCTTTCGTATATTCACAATCCTTTGTCGGAAGACCTGGATTATGAAGTTGAAAATCTCGACCCGCTTGCCACACTGCTCGAGCAAAACGGTTGGGACGTTAAAAGACGGCAGTACCCGGGCAAGTATCCCGTAGGCACAACATTAACCTACGCGATTGAAGTATCGTTCGTTCAAAACAATACAGCCGTATACCTTTCGTATGATGTGTTTTGCAATACGCCTTGGTGTGTTCGATGGGGCTTGTTCAAACCATGGGAAGCGAATCAGGATCCTCAATACCAAAAAGGGTATCTCGACGCAATCGAGATGGATCTTATGGCACCTAAGGATGCTCATTTCGGAAACGGACGCCCGGTTTGTCTCATTGGCTTCAGTCCATTTGGTGGTTGTATGGTCGACTATTGGCAACCGAAGTTGATGGATAACAATTCGTACTTTCCTCGTGGCACACACGCAGAAGATGAGAAAGAGCTTTTGCGAGTCCTTAACCTCATTGGTGTAAAAAATCTTAGCGGCGAAAAACTGCTTGGTGAATTCAACTTGCCAGAAAAGAAACCGGATTATTTGTAAATAGACACAAACTCACGACCCAACCCTGGGTCGTCTTTTTATACAAAAAAATAAAACGTTCGAGGCAAGATTCATCTTTTTGATGCATCTGACTTCGAACGTTTTATTGTGGTGCCGAGGGCCAGGATTGAACTGGCGACGCAAGGATTTTCAGTCCTTCGCTCTACCACTGAGCTACCCCGGCGTGGTGGGCGTGGGAGGACTCGAACCTCCGACCTCGACATTATCAGTGTCGCGCTCTAACCACCTGAGCTACACGCCCAAGGAAAAACTGTTTCTGTTATGATTGCTATGGTCGGGGCGACAGGATTCGAACCTGCGGCCTTCTGGTCCCAAACCAGACGCGCTACCATCTGCGCTACGCCCCGATAATGTGGCAAAAGTATAACAAAGTCCTCTGGATTGATCAAGTCTTTTTAACCTGCTAAAATCGAGCAAAACTATGAAACTTATCCTTGGATCCTCTTCCCCGTTCCGCCAGGCCGTGCTGAAAAAGCTTGGGCTTCCGTTTGAAATTCTCTCACCAGAAATTGATGAGAAGGCGATTCGGTTTGAAGATCCAGCAACACTCGTGACAGCCATTGCACAGGCGAAGATGGATGCAGTGCTTTTGAAAATCACAGAACCTGCGTTTGTGATTACCTCGGACCAAGTGACCGTCTCTGACGGTCGTATTATGGAGAAGCCAGTGTCTATTGAAGAAGCGCGAGAACATCTCATCCGACACCGATCCATTCCACCCGGAACCGCGACTGCGGTTTGCGTTGCGAATACTTCGACCGGCGAACGTGTCTGCGGCGTCGATTTCGCGAAAGTCTATTTTTCTTCCATCCCAGATGATCTGATTGATCGCCTTATTGCTGACGGTCGCGTTCTCATCTCAAGCGGATCATTTATTGTGAACGATCCGATCATCGACGCATATGTCGATCACATCGAGGGCACACTCGACAGCATCGAAGGACTCCCCCTTGATCTGGTCCAATCACTCTTGAAGCAAGTTGGATTCGACAGACTATGAAATATGCTTCCCGCGCGGGTGAAAAACTCGAGCACGCGCTCACAACATTCAAGATCAACGTCACCGGAAAAACCTGTGCAGATTTTGGTGCGTCGACGGGCGGGTTTGTGGACTGTTTGTTACAACACGGTGCATCGAAGGTGTACGCCGTCGAAACAGGTTACGGACTTCTCGACTGGAAGTTGCGCAACGATCCGCGCGTCGTTGTCATGGAACGCACAAACGCCATGCACGTCGAGCTTTCCGAGAAAGTCGACCTTATTTCGATGGACACAAGTTGGACACGTATCGAGAATACGATCGGCAATGCGATTGCGAACCTGAAACCAAATGGCGAAATCATCGCGCTTGTAAAACCACATTACGAAGCGTCAGCGAGACAGTTGCGCAAAGGAAAACTTCCGGAAGAATTTGTAGACGAAGTGATTGCGGGCGTAAAAGAAACCGTCTCGAAGTTTGAAGTTGAATTCCTTGCCGAGACCCCGTCCCCAATTGTTGGAAGCAAAGGTGGAAATACCGAGTGGCTCATACATCTTCGACGCAAATAAAAACTCCAAAATTGGATGAGATGCGAAGTGCTGGAGGAAATAAATGTTTGAGTCGTAGATAAACTACGGCGAAAACATTTATTTCCGAAGCACGAGCAGATCGCCAATTTTGGAGTTTTTCTGGAGCGGGTAGCGG
>Ga0155238_114_pt1 | contig 10655 bp, 9 predicted proteins | sample RifCSPhighO2_02_FD_106206 | JGI IMG/M metagenome (GOLD analysis project Ga0155238, IMG submission 106206) | Candidatus Uhrbacteria bacterium RIFCSPHIGHO2_02_FULL_47_44
CCCAATTTTCTGATAATCTTTCTTTGGAAGACGAACTCGAAAAGGCGTTACGTGATGTCGAGTCCACGCTGAAACAAATCGATAAAGGGAATTACGGAACATGTAAGTATTGTCATCAACCCATTGATGAGCGCCGACTTCTTGCGCGCCCAACCTCAAGCTCATGCATTCAATGTAAAAAAACCCTGACTCAAGAAGTGTGAAAAACCTTCAAAAACATCTTTATTGGTTCCTTCTCCCAGCCGTCCTTTTGGTTTTACTCGATGAGTGGATTAAAGCATTTGCCTTAACCCATTTTCCAGATGAAAGCACACTTGTGGATCCTGGATTTCTCAATCTCGCTATCCATAAAAATTGGGGGCTCGCCTTTGATATTCCGTTTCGCCGAGAATTTATTCTCCTCATCTCCATTGTGATTGGTTATTTCCTTGTGGAAATGATCGTAAAAAATTTCAAATCACATCCAAAAATCGCTTTCTCCAGTCTGATGATTCTCATCGGTGCCATTGGAAACGTCTTTGATCGAGTCTATTACGGATTCACAGTAGATTATTTGATCTTCTTTGGAAGATCCGCACTCAACCTTTCAGATTTGCTCATCATTCTCGGTGTCATCTTCCTTCTTATTTCATCGCGTCAATCGACCACAACGCACAAAACGGAAAAAGATGTTTGACAAACACAAAAAAGTTCGATAAACTCTTTTCTATAAATGAACTCCTTAGATTAATTTCTTGGGAGTTCTTTTTTTATCATCAATTTATGTTTTCTATCATTTCAAGCACAACAACGGGAATCGATGCTATTCCTGTTATTGTTGAAACAGACGTTTCAAACGGCATGAATAATTTTACGATTGTGGGATTGCCTGATACTTCCGTAAAAGAATCTCGGGATCGCATTCGCGCTGCCATTAAAAATAGTGGTTTTCAATTTCCTCGCGGACGATTAACCATCAATCTTGCTCCGGCAGATTTACGCAAACAAGGCCCGCTCTATGATCTACCAATTGCCCTTTCAATTTTAATTGCGCGCGGCGAAATTCCAGCCCACACGCTTGAACATGCTGTTGTGCTCGGTGAACTTGCGCTCGATGGAGTCATTCGACCGGTTCGTGGAGTTCTTACAACCGCACTGATGGCTCGACGCATTCAAAAAACGTCCATGTTCGTTCCAAAAGAAAATGAACAAGAGGCCGCTGTGATAAAAGATCTCGAAGTGTTCGGTGCAACATCATTGCGTGGACTTGTTGATCATTTGCTTGGACGCACACTCATGACGAAAACGGTGTACGCCCGAAAAATACGAGCGAGAGAAGATCATCAGTGTTTCTCCTTTATAAAAGGACAAGACTTTGCGAAACGCGGACTGGAAATCGCTGCTGCGGGTGGGCACAATATTTTGCTTTCGGGTCCACCAGGAACGGGGAAGACGCTTCTTGCCCGTTCCTTTCCCTCTATTCTTCCAGATCTCACCGAAGAAGAATCTATGGAAGTCACAAGCATCGCGTCTGTTGCGGGTGAACTGACATCCTCATCTGGTCTCATTGAAACGCGTCCGTTTCGTTCTCCCCATCATTCTGCTTCTGTCGTCTCGCTTGTGGGTGGGGGAACGTGGCCAACACCAGGCGAAATATCTCTTGCGCATCGTGGTGTTTTATTTCTGGATGAACTCCCAGAATTTCCTCGTCATGTTCTGGAACATTTGCGCGGTCCACTTGAAGACGGTGTCGTGACCATTTCTCGCGCACAGGCGACGGTGAAATTTCCTGCACGATTTATTTTGGTTGCCGCGATGAATCCATGCCCGTGCGGATACGCGAGTGACCCCAAACGAAAATGTATTTGCACTATATTTCAAATGCAAACGTATCAAAAACGCATTTCCGGGCCGCTCCTTGATCGATTTGATTTGCGCATTGAAGTCTCTAATCTGCCGCAGGAAAAATTGTTATCGGACACTCAATCAGAGCCATCAGCAATCATTCGCGCACGCGTTGTTGCCGCAAGAATAAAACAAGCGGATCGATTTTTCGATTCCGCTTGTCATGTGAACGCTGAAATTTCGCCTTCACTCCTTGAAAAAACCTGCGTGATGTCGAGTGAAGCAAAAACCCTGTTAGGTCTTGCGATCGGATCACAATCACTTTCTCCTCGCGCCACAACACGTATCCGCAAAGTCGCACGCACCATTGCCGACCTTGCGGAGTCAAACATCATTGAAGAACAACATCTTGCCGAAGCGCTGCAGTTTCGCGGACAAAAGATGCAGCACGATTAATTAACGCACGTAAGACAATGGGTTTTGAAACTTGCCATTTAAAATTACCTCAAAGTGTAAGTGGGTTCCTGTTGAACGTCCTGTTGTTCCCGTTTGAGCTAATCGTTCGCCAGCGGAAACAACATCCCCTCTATTAACATAGATTTTTGAGTTGTGTGCGTAACGTGTTTTTAATCCGTTTCCATGATCAATCTCAACGGTTAATCCATATCCCGTGCGCCAACCTGTGTAGCTCACCACACCATCATGCGCCGCAATACTCGATGTAGAGTAATCGCCATCAACGTCAATTCCCGTGTGTTTCCAACCATAGTATTGGGTAATCACGTGCCAGTTTGTAGGCCAAACCCATCCAGCGGTTGATACAGACGCTTTTGGAATAGGTGTGTTTGAAATAATATCCTTCACACTCACTGGTTTACGAGCAAGCGCGGCAGGTGCTGCAACTTGTGTTGCGCCTGGTAACAAAATCTCTGCCCCAACTTTAAGCGTTGCATTGCTTTCAAGCTGGTTTGCCGATGCAATGTCTTGTATTTGAACGTTGTATGTATTCGCGATTCTTGAAAGCGTGTCGCCACGCTTCACGGTATAAATAATTCCATCTCTTGGAAGAATCTTCAGGGTGTCGCCAGGACGAATGGTGCTACGGAGCGTAAGTCCGTTTGCAGAAAGAATGGTGCTGATGCTCAAGTGAAAGCGGACAGAAATGCGTCCAAGTGTGTCGCCTTCTTGAACAACATATGTTTCAACACTTGAACGTGTTGGCACGCCTTGTGGTTGTGTTGTTGCCCCCGTCTGATCCAATTCTGTTTGGTGAAACTGTGTGCGCGTATCAAGTGTTGCGTCCGCAAAATAACTCGATTGTCCTCCAGGAATCAAAACAGACTTTCCCGCCTCAACGACCTCAACCGTTTGTGAATCATCAACAGACACAAGGGAATAAAGAATACTTTTTTGCCCGAATGTTTCCGCACGGACGTTGCGCGTCTGAAAATTTGTCACGCCGATGATTCCCACAAGAATAATCATGAGGGCGTGCACGGTATACCGATTTGAAAGCAAATAAAAAAATCTGTGTTTGGCTGGCAAAAGAATCGTATGGACAAATCGACGAACAAAAAAGATTCCACGATACGCCGGAACGCCGACGAGCTTCACAAAAACAAAACCAACCGCCTTAAACGGTTGGTAGGTAGCCAAAAAAAACGGTTTGGCAACACGTTTGACAACAATCAATCCTCGCAAGACGGAAAGGGCTGACCGGACAAAAAAATGTTTAATGTGAAGTTTGATAGAAAATTTCCTTAAATCTTTTCCATGGCGGAAATGATAGCCTTTTTTCTCTGTTTCGTCAAACGTTTTTTTGTATTTTTCTGCTCATTTAAGGTTAAAATCTGTGTTTCCTCTGTGTAAAAATCGTTGACAAAATGCGCATATCTCATTACGATACCCTCAAGTTTTTAGTCATATTCTTTTCGACCCATACATTATGAATATTTCGATGTACGCGATCGGGGCGAGCTTGCTTGCCCTCATTTATGGAGCCTATCTTACTCAATGGATTTTAAAGCTCCCGGCAGGTGAAGGAAAAATGAAGGGAATCGCTCTTGCGATTCAAGAAGGGGCAAACGCATACATGGCGCGCCAGTATAAAATGATCGGTATGATCGGTGCTGTCGTTTTTGTGATCCTTGGCTTTGCTTTAGGATGGACCCTCGCGATCGGATTTTTAATCGGTGCTGTTCTCTCTGGAGTTGCTGGCTACATTGGAATGTCCGTTTCTGTACGCGCAAACGTTCGTACAACAGAAGCCGCAAAAAGTGGATTATCTGCGGCCATGGACGTTGCTGTACGTGGCGGAGTTGTCACCGGATTCTTTGTAGTTGGACTCGCCCTCCTTGGTGTCACGCTCTTTTACATGGTGACACAAGATGTCCAAGCCCTTATCGGACTCGGATTTGGAGGATCTCTTATTTCTGTCTTCGCTCGTTTGGGTGGAGGAATTTTTACCAAAGCCGCTGACGTTGGTGCGGACTTGGTTGGAAAAACAGAAGCGGGAATTCCAGAAGATGACCCACGCAATCCAGCGGTTATTGCAGACAACGTTGGAGACAACGTTGGAGACTGTGCAGGAATGGCCGCGGATCTTTTCGAGACCTATGCTGTTACATCTGTTGCAGCTATGTTGCTCGGAGCACTTTTATTTGCAAACAACCCACAAGTTATTTTGTATCCAATCGCCCTTGGAGCGATTGCCATCGTTTGTTCGATTGTTGGAACGTTGTTCATCAAAATCGGAAAAGATGGAAACATCATGAACGCACTTTATAAAGGATTATTTGTCGCAGGCGCACTCGCCGCAATCGGTTTTTATCCTGTCACAAAGTACATGCTCACAGGTGTTGCAGGATTAAACGTCATGAACGTGTACTACTCAGCCCTTCTTGGACTCGTGATTACTGCAGCCATGATTCTCATCACAGAATATTACACAGGAACAAATCATCAACCTGTAAAAGATCTTGCAGCCGCATCTGAATCCGGACACGGTACAAACATCATTGCGGGGCTCGCGCTCTCCATGAAATCAACGGCGTATCCTGTTCTCACGATTGTCTTTGGAATCTTGATCGCGAACTCCCTCGCTGGACTTTACGGCGTAGCCGTTGCCGCAATGGCGATGTTGTCTCTTACAGGAATTGTCGTTGCGATTGACGCCTTTGGTCCAATCACAGATAACGCAGGTGGAATTGCGGAAATGGCAGATCTTGGAGAAGACGTTCGCAACGTGACAGATCCACTCGACGCTGTTGGAAACACCACAAAAGCTGTGACCAAAGCATACGCGATTGGGTCAGCTGGGCTCGCAACGGTCGTGCTCTTCGGAGACTATGTGCATGCGCTCGCCGCAAAAGGTTCTCATATTGTGTTCGAGGTTAGCGATCCTTATGTGCTCTCCGGTTTGTTTCTTGGAGGAATCGTTACGTACTTATTTGCCGCACTCGCGATGGAAGCCGTTGGAAAAGCTGCTGGATCCGTTGTCGAAGAAGTTCGCCGCCAATTCCGTGAGATCCCGGGAATTATGGATGGAACCGGAAAGCCAGACTACGCAAAGGCTGTAGACATTGTGACAAAAGCTGCGATCAATTTCATGATCGCTCCGTCATTGCTTGCTGTGTTTGCCCCAATCGTTGTTGGATTCGCCTTTGGACCAAAGGCGCTCGGAGGACTCTTGATCGGTTCCATCGTCACAGGACTCTTCATGGCGATTTCGATGACAACAGGCGGAGGAGCTTGGGACAATGCAAAAAAATATATTGAGTCTGGAAACTACGGCGGAAAAGGATCCAATGCCCACAAAGCAGCGGTGACAGGAGATACCGTCGGTGATCCATACAAAGACACAGCAGGACCAGCAATTAACCCAATGATCAAAATTTTGAACATTGTCGCGTTACTCATTGTTGGCTTCCTTGTGTAGGAAAAATAAAATCGATTCGCAGCACGCGGGTCGATTTTTTTATGAGTAAATAAAAAATCGCTTCGAGAGTCTCGAAAGCGATAAGGGTCTTAAGCGTGTGCGGCGTTCGCGGTGAACTTATTCTGTTTTTCTTTCGTATGTTCCGCAAGGATCGCCGCAACTTGCTGACGTGTCAGACGACGTGTGCAACAGAGTTGCTGACGCACTTCACTCCAATCTTTCCCATGCTCGAGAGCAAGCTGATGCACGAGAATGACGATGTCGGTGTCTTGCTGATTTGCTTTGCGAAACGGTTCTGCAGGAGCCGTACTCCGTGAACCACCCTTCTCGAGCGAGACCTCGCCCCACTCGTTTGGATCAAACATGTTGCGAACTTTTTTTGCGCCGCTCTTTGGAACGGGCGACGACAGCGTCTCAGCCACCGTCTCCGAAGTGGGGACAATAGCCGCGTGGCCATTTCCGTTTCCGTTCTTCTTTTCACGCTTCGTCGCGCCGGCGAGAATTGCGGCGGCCGACTCGGTCGTGATTCCGTAACGAACACACTCTTGATCGCGCCGACCGTTCAGTCGCAACCAATCTTCTTCTGAACATTCCGCGCGAGACCTGATGATCGCATCGCGAATCACATCCGTAATTTCGCCCCCTTCCTTCGGCGGCTCACGACGTGCCCCGAGCGAATCGAGTCGCGCGTCTTGCATGTCGAGCCGTGTTCCAAGTTCAATCGCTGCTTTTCCGAGTTCGATCAGGAATTTTGAGACGCTCATTTAAATCTCCTCACACCAGGCTATGCGCCGTACCCATCTTATCAACGTAGATAAGCGGGGTGCGCGTTGCAAACTGCCAAACCTGTTCAAGAACGTCTTGATGGCTCGGCTTCTTTTTCGTATTGATGAAATCGATTTTCAACATCCACACATGCATCGGGAGACCCGGTGCTGTGTAGTAAATAAAATGCTGAAAACCAGATGGCCACAGACACGAAGTATGAGCGCACATCCGTGTTGCAAGTTCAGTATCATAGACCAAGTGAAAATCAAGCGTGCCTTCGCTGCGCGCACGCGATCGTTCGTCAATCCGTTCTAAAATTGCATCAAGCTCTGTAAGATACGCCTCATCAATGATTCCGTATGTGTCGCCAGGGAATTGCATAACTCCCATCACAAGCGTCATCCACCAAAGAAATCCAAGTTCGCGAGTAAGGTGACTATGGTCAGATGCACGAGGATCTTTCAGGATATGCTTTAATGCGACATATCGATTCACCATGCGACCGTAGTCGCTCATGAATTCGGTACGCTCGGCACGTCCGGAATAAAACTTGGACGTATGAATCATTCCTTGCAGGAGTGTTTCTTCGTCGCGTGAACTAAAACTCGTCACACACAAATATCCACCAGACGTTGAAGGAAAAACGCGGAAAAGAGAAAGAATCTCACTGATCAAACGGCTGTACAACCCTTCAAAGTCCAGATTGGCAAAACGCAGACGCGGAATATGCTGTTGTTCTATTTCACAAACAGCATCCCTCACATTTCCATGAATCAAGCGAATGCCATTTGCTTTACGTTTCACCGCAGCAAACCGACTCGGATCATGTTCGATCCCTATCAGTCGATCTTTTGACAATCGCTTCTGTTCATAACAAGGAAATTCCAGATTTTGGTGTCCTGGAAGATAAAGCCCGTGGGCCTGCGTATCTTGAAAGAACTCCGGTAAAAAACGCATCCATGCGTCCCTAACCGTATTCTTTGCAGGATAATCGTAATCACGCATGTGTGTCCTTTCTCCACAGAAGCGGAGAAAGAAAACTAACAAAATAGGGGAACTTTGTCAACGAATTCTTGACAAAACGCCTTTATCTGATATGCTCGTTGCTCCGGCAAGTGTCGGAAATGGGGCTTTAACATGAGTTCGCCAGAAACAATTCGCATTCAGAAACTCACCGCTGAGATTCGAACACTGAATGAGATGATCGCGATCTATGACCAAGAAGGTCAGCAAGAACGCGTTGCGCGCAAAAACCTTGAGCGTCAAATCACCAATCTACAGGTTCAGCTTGAACTTCTCGAAAAGAAACGAGAACGCTTTGTGCGTGTTGATCAGTTTCTGCTCGATCTCTCAACGATCGAACGTGATCGTGATTTCGCCGCCGAGCTTGGTGTATGCGGTCCAACATTCTCTCTTGCAGCCCTCATTCAATCGGTCATCTCTGGAGATTCTGTTGAAGCGTGGAAAGCAATCGAGGGATACCGAACGCGTGTCACCGATCTTTCGTGCAAGATGACAGATCTTGAACGCGCGAAGCAGCCCGAGGTTGTCTCGAGGATCTCAGCGCCAGCATTGGCAACTCCCATCATCACAGAACAGATGATCAAGCAGCGTGTGGACGCCGAGCTTGAAGATCGCGTGCGAACTCTTGTGCGAGAACTGTACGAACAAGCGATCGGACTTCCGCATCGTATTCGTCAAATCTACACAGCGTTCAGTCGCGATCGTTCCGAGTTTCAAGACGTGCTCCATGCACGCAAAAGCCTGACGGATGACCTCATGCAAAAACATCGCCTAGATGCGAAGTTCAGCATCTTGCGCGATGGCATGCAAAAATGTCTTCCTCTCAACCAGCCGGAAGATGTGAGCGAACTCGAATCACTGATTCGTCTCGCGCGTTCGTCTCTTGTTCGACTCAACGAACTCGATGAACAAGCGACAACAATCGGTGCACGCATCGAGCAGCACAAAGCGGATTACCGCCTGACAAACGAAGAAGCCTCTGGACTTTGGGATCGCGCGGCAAGCATCAAGGGATACTGTTCCTTGTTTGCCCTTCCAATCCCTGCAGAGGTGGATCGTCAAGTCGACCATGCGAAAAGGGAATTGAGCTTTGTGAATCCGCGCAGCGAAGAAAGCGCACGGATTGGCAACATGAACTTGTACCAAACAACCTTCCCGGAACGTCCGAAGGCTCTGAAAGATTTTCTCGCGACAGCCTTGCCACTTGCAGAAGCCCTGCTTCTCAAAGTGCGTAAACTGAATCCAGAAGATTTGTTTCAGGACAAATGTTCGCGAAAGGATGCTCATGCGCGACTGTTCATGATTGCCTCTGACGTGTGTAACAAACCGGAATCCAACATGTTTCGTGGATACAAAGGGAAAAAAACCCTTGTGGGAAGCGTCCTTGCAAGCGGGCTCATCTCGCCCCGGGATGCGGACGCATTCGCGCTCGTTCCTGATCAGCTCAAGAACCTGTACGACATGGAACGCTTCAAGTTCAGCTGGCTTTGGAAGCCAAAGCCAGAATGTCTTGCTCTTGCGCGGCAGTTTCTTCAGGACAGTCCGTTTGCGGACGCCATTCGCGCGGCCATTCTGGATGGACAAGCCATCTACAAAGAGACTGCTGCTGCCGAACGCAAAGAAAAAGCCGCAAATGACGACGAAGATCTCTAACCACCCTTCGCTAAAGCTACGGGTGGTTTTTTCATACAAAAATTTCAATAAAAAAACACCGGGGTTCATTCCGATGTAAGTATTTCTCACCGCTGCAAATGCGGGACGAGCCGATCGTAGTTCAAAACGAGCATGCCAAGATCTTCGATCTCATGACGCAGTGCATCCAAGCCTTCCGGTTTTCCAATCTGATTTGCGGCAAGAGCAACTTGTACTTCTTGAAACCGCTGCATGCGCGCATGACGGCGCCGGTCGAGATCCGCGATCTCTTCCTGGATTGTCGCGAACTCTTGCACGAGAGTTTCTTCTTCTGCACGCCAGGTCTGCGCGAGCTGTTCCGCTTCCTGCTGCTTATCTGTAAGCCTCACTGCAAGTTCAGCCTTTGTAGGCAGGGCGCTCGAGGGAGCGTGTTCCAATTGCGCTTCAACCTTTGTAACCGGCTCTTGAACCGTTTCTTGCGCTTGTGCGAGCATGCGTGTATCAACACACGCTTCACATTCTTGAGGAATGAACGTTACTGTTTCTCCCGAAGTCCAACTCGCATGTCGGAACACCTGAACAGGTCGGCAGACAAGCACGCGCTTTGCCGGATCCACCCTGGTCTTCTTTCCGCTCACATGAAGAAACAATCCTTGTTTTTCCATGCGACTGATCGCATGAATCAAGCTGTCTTTTTTCTCATTCATGTGTGCGATATATACAACTATTTCACTCGTCGTCTTTGGGGCAAACTCGTCTTTTCGAGCCCCTTCAAGAAGGGCTTTGTAGAGTTCGAGTGTTGTCACCTGTACCATCACAGGCTTATGTGTTTTTGGATACACCCACACAGGCTCTCCGAGAAGATCTGTGAGAGCAGGAGGCTTCGGGGCTGGAGGTTTCTTCACTTTGGCTTCCGTCTTCGGCTCGGTAGGCAGCTTCGGCAATTTAGTCACCGCTTCTTCCACAGGCCAGATCTGTTTCACATTCGGAGCTTTTCCGGTTGTGATGACAATCCCGATTGTGAGAGGAATGCGTGTACGACGACTTGAGCTGCCTGACGCTATTTGCAACACCCCTCGCTTGTCGAGGTTGTTGAGCGTTGAGAACGGATTTTTCGTGTTCTTCGAATTTTTTCGCACGATCTCCGCAGCAACATCTGCCGGAATCGGAGCATTCCGCTTGCTGTATTCCACCTGAAGCGCAAGCCAGACGTTGGCAAGAACGGGTGAAAGATAGATGATTTTCGGGTCTTTTTGATCTGAGCCCGATAAAGCTGCACGTACCGTCGCTGCATCTCCCATGAGACACTCCTTGGTTGTCTGAACAAACACCTTTCTTCGTCATTCGAAAAAAGGATGTAAAAATGTACCACGCGAGCCGGATCTGTCAATAGAACCTTGACATAACAGGCTTAAATTGATAGGTTGACCCCTTCTGAAATGTACGGAATGGCCGTATTTCAGAACGGTTC
>Ga0155238_125_pt1 | contig 5946 bp, 5 predicted proteins | sample RifCSPhighO2_02_FD_106206 | JGI IMG/M metagenome (GOLD analysis project Ga0155238, IMG submission 106206) | Candidatus Uhrbacteria bacterium RIFCSPHIGHO2_02_FULL_47_44
CGCTTCGGTTGAAGGGAAAGAGGCTTTGAACAAATAATTCTTCTGTTCGAAAGAACAAAATATCGATATGTTCAAACAAAATTTGGGCAAATTAGATCGTGTGTTACGTTTTCTTCTTGCGTTTTGGTGGCTCGGTCCTTGGGCACCAACCTATTCAATCGATTGGGTGAATTGGGCAATTTTCGTCGTTGCGTGGATCGCACTCGTCGAGAGTTTTACCGCTTGGTGCTGGATTCATTCAGCTTGTAAGATCGATAACAAAAATCAGTAAAGGTTACATCCCTCGAAAGTTCGGGGGATTTTTGTTTTCGATTATGTTAGTATGTGCGCACTATGTCGCGTCCGCTTCTTGAAGTGAACCATCTCAACAAATCCTACGGAAAACAGATCGTCGTCAAAGACGTCTCGTTTGTTGTTGGTGAAGGGCAAAAGATTGCGCTTATTGGGCGAAATGGATCGGGCAAGACAACGCTCATGAATATGCTGACCGGTGCCGAGGAACGCGATTCCGGCGATTTCAAAGTGTTCGATCGAACCCGTGTCGGTGTCATTCGTCAGCACGAGGTTCTTCCAAGTGACGTCTCGGTCGCGCAGTTTCTCGAGAACCGAACCGGCAAACCGGTTTGGACCATCGCGAAACTCGCGAGCGAGTTTGGATTGCATACCGATCATCTCGAGAAGACCGCCGCACAACTTTCCGGCGGGTATCAGATGCGTGTGAAGATTGTCGCCATGCTTCTCGAGGAACCAAATTTGTTATTGCTCGACGAGCCAGTCAACTATCTCGACTTGAACACGCTGCTCCTCCTCGAACATTTTTTGAAATCGTATAAGGGAAGTTTCATCCTCATCGCTCACGATCGCGAGTTTCTCGAAAACACCTGCACGACAACGTTCGAGCTCGAACGTGGCGAGCTCACAACGTACGATGGAACCGTCGAGAACTATTTAGTGTTCAAGGAAGAACAACGCGAGTACGCACTTCGCACGAACAAGAAACTCGCGCGCGAGATCGAGCATCACCAAGAGTTCGTTGATCGCTTCGGGGTAAAAGCAACGATGGCGTCTCGAGCGCAAAGTAAGGTGAAGCATATCGCCAAGCTCAGAAAGAAGATCGCCGGCGTTCATGCAGATCTCGCAACCACGAAGATTAAGATTCAGTGTCCACTCGTCCCACCAGGAACGGCTGTTTATGCCGAGGATGTTTCGGTCGGTTACGGTGAGAAGGTGATTGTCGATAAGATCAACTTTCACATCAATCGCGGAGACAAAGTTGTGATTGCGGGTGAGAACGGTCAGGGAAAGACGACGTTACTCAAGACACTCGCAGGTCTTCTCGAACCAATCTCAGGAAAACTCAAATGGTGGCATCACGCAGACATCGGTTATTACGATCAAAAAGTGGATGCGACGTTGATCCCGAACGAGACGGTGCTGAATTATTTGATGCGCATGGCACCGCATGTTTCGAGTGGTGAGCGGATCCTCATGATGGCGGGAAACTTTTTGTTTCGCGACGACGATCTCGAAAAGGCGACGAACGTTCTCTCCGGAGGTGAACGAGCCCGCCTGTGTCTCGCCGGCATTCTGCTTCATGAACACTCTGTCCTCCTCCTCGACGAGCCAACGAACCACCTCGACGTCGAGACGGCCGAAGCGCTTGCGGTTGCATTGAAACAGTACGAAGGCACAGTGATTTTTGTTTCCCACGCTCGCACATTCGTAAACGCGCTTTGCGACAAAGTTCTCGAAATTCGCTTCGGCACGCTGAGGAATTATCCTGGGCCGTATGAGGAATATGTGGCGGATCTTGCGGAGATTATGGAAATGGAAGTTCGAAGGGAGACCTCCCCTGGCTCTCCCTCGACAGGAGGAGGGAACGCGGCACATGTCAAGAAGGCCGAGGCTCGTGCGAAGATCAAAGAATTACAGCGTGCCGTCGAGCGTCTCGAGAAACTCATGAAGGCTCTTGATCGCGAGCGCAGTGAAATCCTCCAGTTTTATTTCGAGAATCCCACCGAGTATGCGCCGGAGAAGGCAACGCGACTCGGGGAGCTCGATGAAGAATACAAACGCAAAGAAGAGGAATGGTTCAAATTACAAGAACAGATAATAGAGGGGTTGTCATAAATCTCTCTTTTTGTTAAGATTCTTTTGTTCGAAAAAGTGCGAGATCAAAGGGAGTTCTTTCAACAAGGGAATGTATTTCATGTTTATGACTTTAGGAAAGTGGGAAAATCTCAGTTCAGAAGATGTTGTTCTCATGGATAATGAAACGGTTCGTCAATTGCGATCCAAACAATTTTCATTTCCATTGACGCCGGAAGCATTTGATCATTTTTTTTATGCGTGTGACGCCCTCTGGCTTCATTCGGGTGACCCGAAAGATCCGCATGCGGAACTTACGTCTGGAAAATGTTCGAACGGGTTTGTGGATACGTTGCGCGTGCTCCGATACACAAATCTCTGCGAGCTCATGGCTCGTCAAATTGTTGATTGTTTACACAAGATGAGCCATCCACTTATTAAAAAAGTAGGTAAAGTGGATTGGATCATTGGATCGGATCATGCGAGCGCGGTTTTTTCCTATGAAGTTGCTCGACGCCTTGGGTGTCAGCATGACTTTACAGAAAAAGGTTCAAACAACACTCAGGTGTGGAAACGGTTCCAGATCGATCCAAATGAAGTCGTGTTACAGGTTGAAGAGCTCGTGACAACGACAACAACTCTGAGCCGAGTGCGCAGTGGTGTGCGCTTTGGAAATCCAACTCCTGTCCAATTTGCTCCTCTTGTGTTCACGCTTGTTCATCGATCCAAAGAGTTCGAGTTCGAAGGCACGCCGATTCACTACGTCCGTCACTACGACATTGACACCTGGGAACCAAAGGACTGCCCGCTCTGCGCAGCCGGCTCGAAGCGTCTCAAGCCCAAGGCAAATTGGGCGGAACTGACAGGGAAGATCAAGTAATCTCACAGACGCGCATGCGTCTGTTTTTTTGTGCGCGAAAAAGGGGTCAGGTCTGGAATTTGGAATTTTGATGTATTCATTAATGATTTTACACAAATTTCAAATTCCAGACCTGACCCCTTTGACTGCGACTGTGTTACAATACTTCCGCTATGAAAACCCGCATTAACAAATACCTTGCAGACCGTGGCGTCTGCTCGCGACGCAAAGCCGATGATTTGATTTCATCTGGCAAAGTTGTGGTAAACGGACAAGTCTCGGAACTCGGACTAAAAGTGGATGATTCGGACGAAGTTGTTGTGGATGGACAAATGTTGCAGGTCGCAAAACCAAAAGAGGTTTACCTCGCATTTAACAAGCCAGTTGGGATTATTACATCTGTCGATCCAAACGCGCACGATAACGTCATTCAGTACGTGAATTATCCAGAACGCGTATTTCCGATTGGCCGCTTGGACGTCGCCTCCTGTGGACTTTTGTTGCTTACAAACGACGGCCGCCTCTCGGAACGCATTACGCATCCGCGATATGATCACGACAAGGAATACGTCGTCACCGTCGATCGTCCAATTGAAGATAAAGATCTTGAGACGATGCGTCGCGGACTCGTGATCCTTGGTTCCATGACCAAACCCGCGATCGTTTCTCGAGAATCCGCCGACACATTTCACATCACGCTTACCGAAGGACGTAATCGCCAAATTCGTCGCATGTGTGAAGAACTTGGGTATGATGTCCGAAAGCTCATGCGCATTCGCGTCATGAACATCGAACTTGGAAATCTGATCGTTGGACAACACCGAGAACTCACGAACACAGAAGTTGTTCAACTGAAAAAGCTGTTGAAGATAGATGAGCCCGTATCGGCGCCAGAACCAGAACAAAGAATCTCCTTCACTTAACGACTCAACGACTTATCGACTTTTTTTATGCACTTCCTTCATCCGCTCGACGCCGAAAAAGAACTGACTTATCAGGATGTCTTTCTCATGCCGCAGTTTTCGGATATTGTCTCGCGCATGAACGTTGACCTTTCGCCACAAGACGGAACGGGAATGACGTTGCCGATCGTTGTCTCGAACATGACGGCAGTTGCAGGAAAACGTATGTCGGAAGCAGTGACACGTCGCGGCGGTCTCGTGGTTCTCACACAGGACATGTCGCTCGAGCGCATCGAAGAGATCGTAAAGGCAACAAAGGTTTGTCATCCGGTATTTGAGACGCCGATTGTGCTCGATGAGCAAGAGTCTGTGCAGACCGCGTTGAACCTCATCAACAAGCGAGCGCATCGCGCCGTCATTATCGTCGATAAACAAAACAAGCCTGTTGGAATTTTTACAGAGAAAGATGCGTATCGTCGCGATCGCTATAACCGTCTCGTCGACGTCATGACGCGCGATTTGATTACGGTTCCGAGCACACAAACACCAAAAGAGATTTTTCAAACACTTCACGATCGTCGACTTTCGATTGCGCCCGTTGTGAATCTCGACGGAACGCTCGCCGGCGTCATGACAAAAAAGGGCTGTGTTCGCGCGGTGCAGTATAAGCCGGCGCTAAACTCTAGTGGAAATCTCCTCACTGCCGTGGCAGTTCGAATTCGTTTTGGCCTCGACGAAACACTCGATCGATTAAACCAGATCGGCGTCGATATGATTGTTCTCGACACTGCGCACGGACATCAGAAGATGATGATTGATGCCGTAAAGAAAGCGCGCTCGCTCGTTGGTCCGTCGAAACCGATTATGGCTGGGAACATCGTAGGCGAAGCGGCGGCGAAGGATTTGATCGACGCAGGCGCAACGCATTTGAAAGTGGGAGTGGGTCCGGGCGGGGCGTGTAAAACGCGCATGACGACTGGAGTCGGACGTCCGCAATTTTCGGCTGTATCAGAAGTCGCGAAGTACGCGCGGGCGCATGGTGCGTTCGTGTGTGCGGATGGAGGCGTAAAGCATCCGCGTGATGTCGCGCTCGCACTTGCGGCCGGCGCACATTCGGTTATGATCGGAACTTGGTTTGCCGGAACGTACGAGAGCCCGGCGGATGTTCAGTTCGACGAGAATGGTCGCATGTATAAAGAACAATTTGGCATGGCGTCACGACGCGCGGTGACGAATCGTACCGAGAATACAGATCCGTTTGAGCAGGCGCAGAAAGAATTCTTCGAAGAGGGGGTGAGTCAAACGCGCATGTATTTGAATCCAGGCCAAGAAAGTGTTGAGGACATTATCGATGAAATCACGGCGGGAGTTCGCAGTGCGTGCACATACTCGGGTGCGCGCAATCTCGATGAATTTCATGAAAAAGCAATTGTTGGAGTACAGACTGCATCCGGATATGAAGAAGGGAAGCCTGTAACAAAAAGCTGGACGTAATGTCCAGCTTTTTTCTTGTGTCATCCCGAGCGAAGCCGAGGGATCCCGCGTTTCTAAATGTGAGATTCCTCCACTCGTCGATGACTCCTCGGTCGGAATGACACGGGGGAATTCATGTTACTTTGAGAATCGTATAAACCAATTCATCGCCATGCGTCACAACCGAAATCGTTTCACCTACTGTGTGTCCGATCAGGTGCGAGCCAAGCGGGGAGAGGTGTGAGATTCTTCCACGCATTGGGTTTGCTTCATGTGGCCCAACGATCTCGAATGTGAGTGTTCGATCGTTCATATTGAGCACAACCGTTGACCCGAGTTGAATGCGATCCGCGTCCGTTTCGTCTTTTTCAATCACGATCATGTTTTTCAGTTTCTCTTTGATAATCGTCATTCTCGATGCCAGATTACGCATACGGTGTTTTGCTTCCTGGTACTCCGCGTTTTCCGAGAAATCCCCAAGCTCACCAGTCGTCTGTGTGTCTTTTACCGCCTGTTTGTGCTGGACTTCAAGATCAACCAGTTGATGCTCGAGTTTCTCAAGCCCGGCTTTTGTGAGGTACACAGGACCATCATCGCCCTTCAGCTGATTGTTATCCAGTTCTT